>Ga0325410_1005423_pt1 | contig 14072 bp, 6 predicted proteins | sample PopdelMetagenome_16_FD_206182 | JGI IMG/M metagenome (GOLD analysis project Ga0325410, IMG submission 206182) | Populus deltoides microbial communities from Bellville, Georgia, United States - Xylem-PdIQD-R3 | ecosystem: Host-associated > Plants > Phyllosphere > Stem > Wood/Secondary xylem... | reverse complement strand
CAAAACAAGTTTAGCTTAAGCTGCATAGAACAACCACGAGCCTCAGGCTTGGGTTTACTTTTTGAATAGTTTATTTTCGAAGGAAAAACATTTGGTTTTCAAGAAAAAAAATTGTCAGTTTTTTTTTTATGATGAATAATTAAAGCAAAATGATGAGAATTAATTCTGGTAATTACCAAATTAATTATGTATTATTTTTTGTTCCAAAAATTGGTATAAAAAGAGGTTTAAAGGGAGATGTTTTGTATACCTTGCGGTAGCTCTTGTACTTTTTTTGCTATTATTTTTCTAGCTTCTTTAGTCTTTGGTTTTGTATAGTGTTTCTTTCATTTTTTTTCTCTATCTTAGAGCTTAGGTTTTATTCATTTGTAGAGAGATATCGAGTTCAATTATTCCTTTAATTTGTAGAAGTTTAAAAAAAGTGTATCATTTAAAAGTTAAGTTATTGGAATTTTATAAAACTATTCGTAAAAAGATTGTTCCTACTAAGTGACATGAATTTAGCCTTAATGGCATAGAATTTTAGGCAACAACATCTACCTTTCTTCATCTAAATATCTTCTACAAGTAAAGTACTTTATATATATATATATATATATATATATATATATATATATATATATATATATATATTGGTTTTAGTTTAAGTATAATAATTGTCTTTGTATATGTGAGAATGCATGCTAGCACAATGTTGATTCAATTACAACTTTGAATAGTATACTATGATTTTTTTTAGCTTTATTATAAGTTTAAGTATTTATAATCTAATCTATAAATTTGCATGCAATTTAAAACTAAACAATAGCAATTTATAAAATCATCATAAATTTTAAGACTTAGATACTTTATTTGCTTGTGTTCTTTTCGTGCTTGTTTGTCAAATCTAAATATATTATCTAATTTTTTATATTATTTGATTTTGTGATAATATTGTTTATTAAAAAAACTAAATCATAAATTTGATACTTGTTATAATTTTGCATGCTAAATTATTAGAAAAATATGTAGTTAATTTAGTAGTTAAAGTTATAAATTATCTATTAAAATTCTCTACGAATTACATGTTTAAAGTCAAATTTTAATTATACATATTTAGCTATTATTTTAGAAATTTTTTCACGACTTTAACTCAAGAGTTAGTTACTATAATTAATGTTGTTTTGACAAATACTACTTCGATATGGAAGTTTTCACCATCACCTTTTATGGTGCTTGGTGAGAAATGTTTTTTTAAAAAATCAATGGATTGAACTTTAAGAGATGAAAATAGAAGATGTTTTATTTATTGACCACTTTGAACTTGGTTAAGTTATTGTCTAAAGAAACGTCAAAACTATTAGATAATGAATTTGAATCCCATTATTATGATAATTATAGATGCATGGAATCATAGTGATTTCATATGTAAAAACTATATATTGAATGGATTGGACAACACAGTATATGACATCTATAGTTCAATCACGATTGCAAAGGCATTATAAGAGACTTTGACCGAAAGTACAATGCTTATGATATTGGTATGAAAAAAATTCATAATCAATAAATTTATGGATTTCAAGATGGTTAATTCAAGGATTATGATAAACAATGTTTAAGAGTTTTAACACATATTGCATGTTATTCATGTTAAAGGAATGGTTATAAGGGAATCATTCTAAATGGCTGTAATTATTGAAAAATTGCACCATCTTGAAAAGACTTCAAGAACTAACACCATCTGGAAAAAACTTTAAGAACTATCTTATGAATAAGCATAAGAAATGAGAAGTGAAGACCTTATTTTAAGGGTTATGATATGAAAGGATAATAAGTTGTCTAAAAGAAAGGCCAACTCTTCAAGTATGGCCCCCAAAGAAAAAGTTATTAAACAAGTGGTGAAGACCCACAATAGAAACTAAAAAAAAGGAATGGAAATGCTAAGAAATTAAATGGAAAATTCTTCATCTATAATAATAATAAAAATTAAACTGAGGATTGCAGAAATAGAGCTCAATAATGAAACTTTTTTAAAAAAGGAAGGACTTCTTAAAACAATATCATTGAGGTTGATAACCTCATAAATGACGTGTCAAAAATAAATTTGTCTATTATTATTTCTAAAGTCATTCTAATCAATAATCTCGAGTGGTAGTGGGTTGATACTAGTGTAACAAGACATGTATATACTGAGAAGATGATGTTTTTCACTTATAAAAAAATGGATGACAAACATTTATATATGAAAAATTCATTAAAATTTAAGATATTAGGTAGCAAGATCATACCGAAGATGACTTTCAAAAGTTTTTCACCCTCAACAATTTGCATTATATTGCTGATATTAAATAGAACTTAGTGTTTTACTCATTGTTGAGCAAGAATGGTTTTAAAATGATTTTTTAGAGTGATATATTTATACTCATTACAAGTGGGATGTTTATAGAAAAACGATATCTTTGTGATAGCCTCTTCAAAATGAATGTTATGACTATTATTATTATTATTATTATTATTATTATTATTATTATCACATTCGACATGAAAATTTGAACCTCTGAAAATTAAAGAAAAAATGAAAAATAGAGTTGCTACCTAGTTTTTTAAGGAGACTAAGAATCCTAAAATATGTATTGATTCCAGAAATCTAAGTAATGGATTGGTTATGTCTAAAGGAAGATAAAAAAACCATTTTTACCGTATCTTTTCTAATGAAAAGTTACCTTTATTTATTCGAATGACTTTCAGAGACTATTCACAAGTTATTTATTATTAGGGGTTGTTCATCAAGTTAATTATACCTTGTGTAAAGAGTCTCGTAACTTAAAGATTTTTTTATTTACTTTTTATGATTTATTTAATATCTCTTGACTCTTTTTAATATCATTATTATTTTATTATTTTTAGAAAACATAAATTGAACAGAACACTATATTTAACCCATGTTAGTCTCTACTCTAAGAAGACTTGTGGACTTATTATTGACATTGATTTTTTTATCATAGCATTATACTAAGTCTATGTTGATCCCAAAAACTAGAACACATATTGAGCTAACTGTTAATCCAAACATGATGTTAACTTGATAAAAATTCTTCGACTCATTATTGAACCTATTTTAAGGTTAAAAAACATCGCACTAGATTTACATCAGTCACTAAAAATTAGAAGACACATTAACCTAACTGTTAGAATACAAGTTTATATCAATTCAATCTCCTTTATTTTATATTTAAATAAATAATACATAAAATATAAATAAAAGGGCAAACATGATATTAATATTTAAACACAAGTCATACAAGTGATACTTGTGATCTCGCACATATTGAAATTCAAGCAAATTCACCAATTATGAAATTCTTATCTCATTACCTAGTTAGATGTTAAGAAAACATGATTGAGGCAAATGTGAATTAGTGTGTATCACCAAATGATTCATTAGAGGTACCAATTGAGCATATTACAAGTACTTAAACTAAAAGGATCCAATAGAAATTTATTGGGCTAATTTTGGATGTTTGGGTTAATAAGTTGCAAATCTACAAGATGAGACCTTTGTGTATTGTTTGGGTCATATCTGTAGCTACAAGTGGAACTTTGATACAATTTTAATTAGGTTAGAAACTAAACATCTCAAGCTTTCCATCCATTTATGGTAGGCCCAGTAATTCATTCAAACAAAAGAGAATGATGCATTTGAATTCAGGCTTGAAATCTACCACTAAACAATACTTATTGTGTTAAGGTTCCTTATGCAACTACAATCCTTATTCTACAAGGAAAGATTTTGGAAACTTGATAGGGCTAAAATTTTAGAGGCCTTGATTTATATAGGGCTAAAATTTCATAGTGATCGGATATCGAAAAGTTGATTTAAGATTATTTTTTCTATTTTATTTAGAGCTCTCTTATTATTTCTCTGGATTTATTTAAGGATTTTTATCTATTATAAATATAGTTATTTAGCTTGTATTTAGGCTTGTAATAGACTTAGATTCCAATAATATTGTTATAGCCGTATATTGTTACTTGTGTGTGAGAGGATCATTATACTTCTAGTTCTTCATTGAGCTGTCTTCACTTATCAAAGAAAAATTATCTTTGTGGAATCTTCCTTATACTTCTCATTTGCGATTCTCAATGATTGTTGGGTGAGGGTTTGATTCAAATAGTTTTGGTGTCTCAGTTTAGGTAATCATTATGTCGAGCTTTAATCAACCAAATCTAATTTTAGCTTTCTTGGATTTGTTCTTTCTTACATGAGGGTTTTAATTTCTTACCCTCTAGGTTAACATCAGTTGGTATTATAGTTAGGCTTTAAAATCAGGTTAAATCAATCTATTTTTTTGTTTTTGTATTATTTTCATTGTTTCTTAAATCTAATATGTGGCAAGTATATAAAGAAAAAAAAGGGAAAAATAAAATTATTTGATTTCCTTACTATCAAGATTAGAAGTATAAAGAAAGGAAAAAAGAGATCAAATCATAAGTGTTATAAATTCTACCGTAAATTAAAATCATTAAAAGATTAAATCTGGAAACTAAGAGATATACTCCTACAAGTTGATATTCTTTGAGGTTTTGTTTTCTTAGTGTCAAACCTTAATTGTAGGGTTATTTGGAAATACTTAGGTTTGGATAATTTTAAAATTATAAAATAAATCATATCAGATCAGTTGGTGTCAACATAATTTTTCTTTATTGTTACTATCATATTCAATCATATAAGTATTTCAAAAATATTTTTGGGTTGATTGAGTCATATTACATTATTTTTCTTGCTTACACGTTTTCATATCTTCATATTGTATTTGTATCTGATTCATAATCTTTAGTGTTTTCGTGTTTGTAATTTGTTTTCTTTATAGTTTTTTATTATTTTTTATTTCTTGATGCTAAAATACTATGGATTTCATTACTAAACTATTTCTCTTTGGTTTTATAAGGTTAGTTCCTTAAAGAGCAGAAAAGATAGGTATAAAAGGTAAAGGATGAAAAGGTGAGCATATTATCATGAAAAAGCCATATTTGAGTGAAATATGAGAGGAGTGACATCTATTAGAGTGTAAACACGTGAGAGAGTATTTGATGATATATTGTTTTGCTACTAATATGATTTTTATATTTTGATGATGTCTTTCAAAGGTGAAACAACCCCACGAAAAAGAGAAATAATTAAACTTTTATGTTATGGGTCATACAATAACAACAACTTGAAATGATGACTATGAGATTTAATTAATGGTTTAAATGGGCAAGTAAAAGAGAAGTTAAATTACAAAAAGAATAATCTCAAAGGGTTCTTAATGCTATAAGCAAGAGAAATTAAGGTTTCAAACTCCAAAGACTGATGGAAAAAGAGCTTCTATGAGCTAAATAAATGAGTGCAAGGAAATTACAATGCTATTTACAAAAAAAAAAACAATTGTTTAATGATTAAAAAGCTTTAGTTCAACATCGAAAAGATGCAAAGTGAGAGAGAAAAGTTGTTATATTTATATAGTATCATTAAAGGCAAAAATTAGCAAAAAAACAAGTTTTTAAGGTTTAAACAAGATGTTAATGAAATGGATGCTTTAACGAATAAAAGTTCATTGGATTCATATTCTGAGAAAGATGACATTATTGATTCTGATCTTAATGATGCTAGTGATGAAGAGGTAGAATATTTGATTTAAGATGAGTCACTTGTGGTTAAGCGTGCATTGAGTTTATAAATCAAATAGCATAACTTGGATCAGCAAAGAGAGAATAGTTTTTATTCAAAATGCCACATAAGTAATAATAATGAGAAGTATTAGCGTTTAATACCTCTATTTCCTTTATATGATTATAAGAGAGAGCACCATAGATCTTAGTATGGAAGTTTAATATATGGACAAGGAGTTTGTGTGCCTATTTGTATATATAAGAGCGAAGAAACTCTAGTTAAGAATGTAACTTTTAAAAATATGTTAATGGGGTTAACTTACAAGAAAAGAGTGGCTAAAATAAAAGAACTTGGCGAGTTGGTCGAAAAGAGAGAAATAAAATAGGGGAAACTTGTGAAGAAAAGAAGAGAGAGTGTTGTGAAAAATATCTTTTATATTAAGAAGCGTATGTAAACTAGTATTTTTATTTCTTTGTTGCATGATTACGAGGATGTATTATCCATGAATGGTGTTTCTATTATTGATTCAATGACGAATCCTTTTGAGGAGAGGAGAAATGATGCGAATCAACAAGCATCATTAAAGGATTTATTAGAAGTACAAATTGGGCCTATTAAAAGGTCTAAAGCTAAAAGGATCCAAGATGAATTGATTGGGCTGATTCTGGATATTTGGGTTAACAAGTTGCAAATATGTTAGACTAGGTCTTTGTGTATTGTTTGGGTCATATCTAAAGCTATATGTGGAAATTTATTGACATTCTAATTATAATAGAAACTAGACTTTTCAAGCTTTCCATCCATATATGGTAGGTTTAGTAATTCATCAAGATGAGAGAGGATGACAAGTTTAAAGTCAAGCTTTAAATATGCCAACAAACAATCCTTATTGTGCAAGGATTCCTTATGCAACAACAATCCTTCTTCAACAAGAAAATATTTTAGCAAGTTTAGCAACATTAGAAGTCTTATTTTTGAAAATAAAAATTAATAGTAGTAAAAGAGTTTATATTGGATTAGTTTGATAACTCATCAATTCTTATCTGATGTAGAAATAAAGTTAATAAGGACTCCATTTTTTTACAAGGAGACAACGAGACGATTTTTGGGCTTATTTTTTTTTATTGCATAGTTTTACACTAACAATCATAATATTTGATCCAACCATTAGATCAGATTAAAATTTTACCTGACAATTTTAGAGGCTTTATTTTATATAAGGTTAAAATTTCATAGCGACTAGATATTAGGACAACTTTACGATAAGGTCTAAAAGATACTATTTGAGAATTGTATTGGTTTTCTAGTTGATTTAGATTCTTTTTTCTATTTTATTTAGAACTCTTTTAATCTCCATTCTTGTTTAAGATGTTTTTACCTATTATAAATAGAGCTATTTAGCTTATATTTAGTTTTTGTTACAAACTTAGATTCCAATAATATTGTTATTATCGCCGTATATTATTATTTATATGTGAAAGGATTATCATGCTTTTGGTTTAGTTATGTTTGGAAATATTTTGTCTAACTACAAGGAGATATGGATGTTATTTTAGTAGCAAGGTCATAGAGTAACTCTCAAGAGGGATAGCCATGTCCTAGTTTAAACTATTAGGTTTGAATAATTCAATAAATTACAGGATAATTCTCCTTAACTTGCTAAGACAAGTTTATACAATCTATGAATTATTACATAAAAAATGACAGAGAATTAAGCTTATTATATACCATATTGCAACCTAATGGAGAAAATAATGCTACCTTCAAGACATTAAATAAAGCATACTATGAGTTATTTCAGGAACCGAGTGGATTACCACACAAAAGGACTCATGACCATATTATTCCATTAAAAAAAGGAGTTCAGCCTATCAACCTCAAACCCTATAAATACTCAAGCTTACAAAAAGATGTGGTGGAAAAAATGGTTAAAGAAATGATGGAATCTGGTATAAATCCAACATAACAACAATCTTTTTTCCTCACTAATGGTTTTGGTAAAAAAAAAAAAGATGGTTCTTAGAGGCTCTGTATGGACTATAGGGCATTTAATAAACTCATTGTTAATGATACATTTCCAATACTTTTAATTGATAAGCTACTATAAGAACTAGGAGGGGCTATTGTGTTTTTAAAGGTGGATTTAAGGTCTAGTTACCACCAAATAAGAATGGTACTTCTAGAGTAGTTTAAAATTGCATTTAGAACTCATAATGATCATCATGAGTTCCTAGTTAAGCCTTTTGGCTTAACTAATACACTAGTAACCTTTAAAAGTTTGATTAATGAAATGTTTAGAACTTATCTTAGAAAATTCATATTATTATTATTTGATGATATTCTTGTATATAGTTAGTCAATGTCAGCTCATTTAGAACACTTGAAGCTGTGTTTGAATTACTCAAAGCTCATCAATTATATGCTAAAGAAAACAAGTATGTGTTTAGCAACAATCATGTGGAATATTTGGGCCATATAATGTCCAAGGTAGGGGTAGCTATTGACCTATAGAAGATTCAATCAATTATATACTAGCCCCTAACTAGAAGCATCAAGTAGTTAAGAGGGTTTCTTGGCCTAACATGGTATTATAGAAAGTTTGTTAAATGGTATGGGTTAATTTGTAAGCCTTTGAATCAGTTGTTAAAAAAGGATAATTATGTATGGACTGTAGTGGCAACAAAAACTTTTAATCATCTTAAATCAATCATGACTAACCCTCCAATGTTAGCTTTACCTGATCTTAACAAATTATTTATAGTAGAGACTAATGCCTTTAATGTTGGCATGAGGCAATACTATTGCAAGAGAAGAACTTTATAGCTTACATCAATAAATCTCTTGGGTCTAGACAATGAGCATTGTTTATATATATGAGGGATACATTAGCTATCCTACATGCAATCAACAAGTGGAAGACATTTCAAAATTCATATTGATCATATTAGTTTGAGGTATTTATAGGATCAAAAAGCCACTTTCTCATCTCAACATTTTTGGTTAACTAAATTATTGGGTTTTGACTATGAGATTGAATACAAGAAAGGAAAATGTTGTAGCTGATGCTCTCACAAGGATTCCAAGTGGTGAATTATATGCATTAATAGTCTCAACAATTTTCACTAACATTATAGATAAAGCAAGGAAGACTTGGAGAATGATGTTGTTATACAAGCTGTTCTCCTAGATATAATCATTAATCCTGCTTCATATCCCCATTACTCTTAGGTTAACAATCTGTTGAGTAGAAAAGAAAATATTATAGTGAGAGATGATTCTTCTCTACAAAATAAGATCATTGCCTTATGTCATGATTCTACTTTAAATGGTCACTCAAGAGCTACAATTACTACTAAGAGAGTAGGCATCTTATTTTTTAGAAGAAACAATAAAAGCATATAAGGTAATATGTTAGGGAATGTTCTATTTGTTAGAAAAACAAGCTTGGAAATATTCTTACCCTAAGGCTGTTACAACCCCTACCTTTTCCTCAAACACCCTTTACCAATATTAGCATGGATTTTATGGAAGGCTTTCCTAAATCAAAGGGAAAGGAAGTTAACCTGGTGGTGGTGGACTAATTCAGTAAGTATGCCTACTTTATAGTTATTACACATCCCTATACTGCAATCATAGTTGTTAAAGCTTTCATAGATAACATTTACAAATTGCACGAGTTACTTGCCACCATAGTCAATGACAAGGATGCTGTGTTTTTAAGTTAATTTTGAAAGCATCTATTTTCCTGTCAATAAGTGGATTTATGCTATTTAACTACCTATCACTCATGGTTTGAAGGACAAACTAAAGTTGTCAATAAGTGTTTGAGGGACTATTTCAAGTGTTTGACCATTAACACCCCAACTCAATGGTCTTGATGGTACAACACCGATTGATGGCTACCATTAGCTAAAGTGGTGGTACAACACCAATTATTACATGCTAATCAAGTTTACTCATTATGAGATCTTGTATAAGTTTGTTTTTTTAATACATATTCCATATTTCCCTAAAGACTCACCTATTAAAGTAGTAGATGATTAGATGACTACTTGACAAAAATAGAACACATGCTCAAGGTAATTAGAGACAATCTAGTATCAACTTAATATAGGATATGTTTGGGAACCTAGTTCAAATTGCATTCCCTTAAAATTTGATTTGTTTTTGTTTAAAATTAATTATTTAATGTTTTCATATCATTTTAATATGCTGATATAAAAAATAATTTTAAAAAAATAAAATATTTTTAAACAAAAAACACTTTAAACCACAACTGTTATCATATTACCATTCAAACCCCTAAAATGACTCGGTTAGCTAATAATAAGAGGAGTGTGAGGGCATTCAACATTGATGAACATCATACTGAGCCATAAAGACAAAAAAAAAAAAAAACAATAGCTCATAGAAGTTCATAAAAACTAGCATCTAATTACAATGGTCCTTTTCAAGGTGTGGAAAGGATTGTTTCACGTAGGTGTGAGTAAAAAAACTAAAAAATTGATTAAACTGAGAAAACTAGAAAAAAAATAACCAAACCGTGAAACAAAACCGATTAAAATTTTAAAAAAACTGACTGGTTCGGTTTCGGTTTTATAAGCCTGAAACCGAACTGAACCCAAACCAAAAAAACCGGAAAACAAACCGAGGCAAACCAGAAAAAATCGAGCCAAACCAATTTGAACCGGTTTTTTTCTTAAAAAATCAAACCGAATAGAACCCGGTCGATTTAAACCGGTTTCATTTTTAAAAAAAAAATCAATTTGATTATTTTAAAAAAAATAAAAATCAAACCGAATCACCTTTAATTTCACGTCGCAATTGAAGAAACAATTGGGAAACAAGGAGGCACCCCATTTTTCAACCACTAGCTATTTTGGGCAAAAGGATAATGAAAAGGAACAATCAAGCTGCTACGAATGTTTTGATACTCTAGAACATAGGCTAGTTAGGAGATGGTTGATGAAATGGAATTAAGGTTCCCTCAATTCGCTCAGAATAAGCATGAAAAATATGATGGAATACTAGAATATGTTACAAGCATTCTCTTCTCCTTCTCTCTAGAGCCCCGTTCTCTTCTTCTAGTAAACTCGCACCACCTGTTGGCATGTCAATACCTCACTTTCTCCCTCATTCCTTCATCAAGCTCCATTAAACCCTGTCATCATCTCTGGAGTTCATCCAAGTTGCTACCCTTAATTTGGAGCTTGCACCGTTCACGATTCCAACGTCTTGTACATTAATGACAAGACAACCCTCCACACAACCAAAAAAAAAGAAAAATTCCAAACGTACAACCCGAAACAGCGTCATATCAAATTCTCAACGCTATAAAGTAAGCAAGATAATTTACAAGTGCCACTCAGCAATCGCTCTCTTAAACCCTAGCCGTTACCTTCGTTTCACGCTCTCCCAAGCCGAAACCCGCCCTTCTACTCATTTTTCTTCAAAGGTACAATCTTTAGCCTCTTTGCTTAAACCCAAAATTTCGATTTCTCTCTTGTTTCCCTTTCTCTTCATTTATTGAATGTACTGTTATGTTGGTGTTTTTATGTGAAAAGTTATGTTTTTTATGATGTTTTGTGGATCATAGTTTGGTGAAGTAAAGTTTTGCTCTTTCTGTTTTGGTCTTAGATATTGTTTATGTGTTTACCAAAGTGGGTTTCACTTTACTGGGGTTGCTTTCTTAAAGGGGTTTTTTTAGATTTTGTTTGTGTTTTTTTGGTTTTGGGTTCTGTTCTGTTTTCTTAGCCACATGATTGGTTCTTTATCGTGTTCATATAATTGTTTTTTTCTGTTCGAGTTGTATGGTATTAATTCTGTAGATTATTAATGATAGCTTTTAGAGTTCTTTGTTGTTCTCTGTTTTTCACTGGTGCTGCTTATGGAGTGTGTGTGGTGTGAGTGTAGGGTCAAACAATCTTTTAGAGTTTTAATCCTCTACTCTATCTTTCTGAGGGATTTTTGTGTTCTGAACAATATGTTTTGTGCTTTTAAGGCTTAGGTTTTGAGTTTTCTTTAATCAAAGCTATCTATTTGATCTCTAATAAACAAGGAATCTAAAAATTGACCCCATTTTTTTTAGATTAATTTTTGAATGTTGCTTTGGGGGATGTTGCATGATTGTGATTGGTTCATTATGTTTTGAGTTTTTTTGTTTTTGGTTGAATATTGTTAATGCACGATACTGATGCGATGATGGGTTTTGGTTTATTCCATAGTTGAAATGGCTTTCTTCAACAAGTTTGGGAGCCTAGTCAGGCATTCAATTTCCCAGAATGGGCAAGTTCCAATGGCATCTATGCTGAACTCTATTCGCTGCATGTCTTCATCAAAGCTTTTCATTGGAGGTATTGATGTGTAGATGCTGTTTTAATGCTAGTATTGATAAGCAAATGCTGTTTGAATGTTGGAAATCCATTTGCATTAATGCTCTGCTGTTGTCTATATCGTCTGTTTTTAGGGCTTGCATGGTCAACTGATGATCAATCCCTCAAGGATGCATTTTCTGGCTTTGGGGAAGTGACTGAGGGTATGTTTTTGCATGTGTATTTCTGTTGAAATAAACTGGGACACGATTTCTTTCTCTAGGTAACCTGCTGTCAAATGATTGCTGAGGCTGGTTGATTGTGTTCTCATTTGATGCATCTTTGAAATTAATCTTTGACATTTCGATTTGTTATCATTCAATTTGGTGGTTTGAGTATTGCAAATCTTTGCCTGCTTTAACTGTAACCTCATTGGTAAATTGGTAATTGTTAACTACTGTTCATCCACCCTTAGAATGACAAGTATCAATTTCTTGGAGTTGTCCTGTAACCTGTGGGTTTTACTTTTACTTTAGTTCAAAGATGTGAATTGGTGCCAATGCCAGTTCAGCTTGATTATTAAATTCCAAAAATATATTATACTCCATGTCGATGTTTTCTGAAACTGATTCTACTATGATATTTTCAGAAAGAATAGAATTTGTGATATTCTCACCATCCAGTGTTTATAGTGTTGTAGCTGTTGCAAAACAATCTTTACTTGGCTGGGTGCGCTTGGTGTTGTCAGTGTAGGTGATTAACAATCTGGTTTTGTTTTACAGCAAGAGTTATCACTGATAGAGACACTGGGAGGTCTCGTGGATTCGGGTTTGTTAGTTATGAAAGCACTGAATCTGCCAGTGAAGCATTGTCAGCAATGGATGGCCAGGTCAGAAATTTAGCGATTTTGATGGGGTTAAGTGCCCTGATTCCTGAATGATATATTGATTGTTGCATACCGATGGTGCAGGAATTGGGAGGAAGAAACATTCGTGTGGGTTATGCCACTGACAAGAGACAACCACAACCTTACAATAACAATTACGGTCGGAATCCAGATTATTGAAGTGGTTGAGTTCAGCTTTACGGGCTGTTGAAATGGCTTTGCTTCTATAGCTAGTTGTTACTAGTAAGAATTGGGATTGCTTTTTTATTTTCCTTGAATGAGTTTTCTATAACTTGCGATGTTATCTTGTTATTTTGGCACTACCATGTGCCGGTAACGATATTAATCAGTCCGAATTAGTCCGACTGGGTAAGTTCTACGGTGGAGCTGCATCTGTTCATATTACGTTTTCATAGTGTTATGGAATGAGGGATGGTCTGTCGCCTGTATGGTTGCTCTGATGTTTTGTGCCTCTGCTAGTCATCGAGTGAGGTGGTAGGCATGCATGAGCGTTGTTTCATTTAACTGGGTGGTTATGGGATGTCAAACAAAAGGCAGTTCCTTGCTACCTTGTCTAGGCAGAGGTGGTTTAGTAAGGAGCAAAGAGAAGAGGGACACTGTAAAGCGATCGGGTCCGGTGGCCAAATGGTGCTTTCAAGTCTTTTTGGGCTGTGCTGTGAATTGCTGAAAATTGCAAGAAAACAAATTTGCCTTGTCAAGCCCATGGACCCGATATATCAGAATGGGAGACTGATGAACCGGATCCTAAGGAGTTATTTAATTATCTAAGATGCTGTAGAGTTTAATTAATAGATTTTGATAAGCTACAAGATTAAGTTACAGTAAAACCAATGAACGTTCATGGCTCCTTTTGGAAGCCCTTCATGCATGGCTTCTCCTATCAGCTCCATCGTTAATCTGCTCGAATGTTTTTTAAAATGTGTTTTAGAAAAAAAGAGATTTAATTGATGATTTAAATAGATTTAATACTTGCAAAAGATCTAAAAGAATTTAATTTTATATATATATATATATATATATATATATATATATATATATATATATATATATATATTTTTTTTTTTGAAAAAGAAAACGTATTTTAAAAGGCCCTTGAGGGTCGTTGACGTATTCCATAGGCCTTGTATTTTGCTAAGGTAGAAGCCAAAGACAAATGCCATCTACAATTTCTAAATTGAGCCACACTATTAATTAATAAAACCTAAATGGCTTTTGAAAA
>Ga0325410_1005422_pt1 | contig 14072 bp, 9 predicted proteins | sample PopdelMetagenome_16_FD_206182 | JGI IMG/M metagenome (GOLD analysis project Ga0325410, IMG submission 206182) | Populus deltoides microbial communities from Bellville, Georgia, United States - Xylem-PdIQD-R3 | ecosystem: Host-associated > Plants > Phyllosphere > Stem > Wood/Secondary xylem... | reverse complement strand
TTTTTTTATCCTACAAATTAGGTTAAATAGAATTTTGAACTCATAATTTATTTTAAATAGCTTCGAATAAAGTTCTCCGAAGTGTCGAAAAGATGTTCTAAAATCAAATTAATGTTTTATTTGGTATGATAAGATTCAGTTTTGTTGATTAAGAAAATTAAAGTTTTTTAGACCAAATTTGACAATAAAACAAACATTCAATTTTTTTTTCAATTATTAAGCTTATCGCACCTAATATCACAGTGAACATGTAAAAACAAAAAACTTTGTTTGAGAAAGAAATAAAGATGGAAAGAGATATCACCACCTAGTATTATAGTTACTAGAAAACCCTAACCAGTCTGCAGAGTTCTGAGATAAGAAATTGATTATGCTAAAGGAAATATGTTATCACCCTAAAACATCTTATTTAAAATAAGCTGCATTGTTAATTATTTTTTATTTCTAATAGTTTGTTAAAACCATTCTACCGGTGGTTTATCTACATGAGTCTTTGTAATGAGTTATACCCCGAGGTAAGTTTCATGCTTAACCAGTCTGCAGAGTTCTGAGATAAGAAATTGATTATGCTAAAGGAAATATGTTATCACCCTAAAACATCTTACTTAAAATAAGCTACATTGTTAATTATTTTTTATTTCTAATAGTTTGTTAAGACTATTCTACCGGTGGTTTATCTACATGAGTCTTTGTAATGAGTTATACCCCGAGGTAAGTTTCATGCTTATCCGTTCTAAGGTCCTAATTATTTTTTTCAATCCTAATTTTTTGGTGAATTAACATTTTTAAGTCCATTTACTCTAGATGACCTATAACTATAAATGTTTTATCAAGTTATGTCAATGAATAATTGTGTGGGCTTATGTTGGGCTCGTTGAACCCAACTCAAATCCCAAAAAGGATCCATGTTAATGCCCTGTTAATGTTCATTTATCCTATTGCACTCACGATTCACTCATAATATTTGTTGAGTGAAAGGAGATTGTATGCTCCTATCCTACCCAAGAAGTAATCATCATAAGTTTATCTAATTAGAATAGGATCTAATGACATAAAGGTCCCTTGTGGACAAAGTTTTGATAAATGATTTTTTTGGAGTTCACTTGTTTTTAAGGTGTATTACTTAACAATTACCTTCTCATGATTTAGTTTTTTGTTGGTTGCCCCTCATTAGTATTTAATATATATTGGTGTTAATACTCATGTACATTCACAACAAATGAAAAACCTTGTCCTCATGCATACATGTAAACTAATTGAAAAGACCATTACTCCTAATTGTTTGATGAATATTGGACTTTGAAATTTCTAAGACTTATTTTTCATTTAAAAATGAAAAGAATAAGTTACTCCTCTTGATATTCAAGGTAATGGCCGAAGTTGAGTTTATTTTACCTTAAACATTAAAAGTGAATAACAAGATTTTTTTACATGATTTGTGGGAAAACAAGGACAGGTTTTCTAAAAGTTTAGAATGTCAGTCCAATGGTCTTTTTAATGTTTGTCGAACATTCAATGAGTTTTACAAACAAGTTATAAGACTTTATAAAACTGAATGTAAATATATGTATGAATGAGCTTTGATTTTCTATTATTTGGAACCAAAAAACCATGTCAATACATATTATTGAATAAATCAATGTTCATACACAAAAAAAGACATGTTACAATGCTAAGGATTGTGATGAAATGACCAAGAACATGAGAATAAATAAGATGTAAAATTAAAGAATTTAGCCAAATGCATTCAAACATAAATATCAATCTAATAAAGCATTGCTCAATCCCAGGATCACATCACCAAACATATCAAAATCATTAATGAAGCAAGATATTTATTCAAGAGATGTTTAGGGTTTGAAATTGACTTCCTAAAGGTGACCGAGGAGGATTTAAAAGGGCTGGAATAGTGACTGGACTAGAGATGATGTTTTTGTTGTGAAATATTGCTCTTATATCTACCATGACTTCTAATTGGATTTAGAGCATTGAATCAACATGTTTTAGAGTTAGACCCTTCACCAGAGTTTTAGATATCCTTCTAAGCTTCCTAATGCATCTTAAGTTTTTTTTTTTATTTCTGACTTCTACAACTACAAATAGAGGTCAAAACTGAAACATGGTCTGAGCTATAGTGAATTATTGGATAGATTCTAACTTCTCTGTTTATTCAATGTTTTGAGCTTCAAAACAACAAAATTAAGTTTTGTACTTTTCATAAAAAAAAAATAAGTCCAAAAAACCCTAATCTGATTTTTCAGTCACCTCTCTATTGATTAAAAATTGGGCAAGCATATGATGCATCATCTGTTTCTTTTATAAAAAAAACATTGGGTGGGTGACGTGTTAAAAAAAAATCAGACATGCGTTCATAGGTTGCCATGCACCTAGTCATATTGCTAATGGGTCGGTGTGCTTGTCCACTCAAGCTTGTGTGTCTGGCTTGTTTTAAGATATTTTTGTTGCTCCTCAAATTAAAATGTTTTTTTATAATTAATTTAATATATATTACATATATTATTTTGTTAAATTCTAAAATTAATTAATAATAGATCTTATTAAATACCATACATTTTTTTTAATAAGATTATACTAGTTTTTTAATAATATTAGCAAAAGTTTTAGCCTATCATGATCACTTTTAAAAAAGTTTTATTTGATTTCTTTTCTTCAAGTATCTATTTTTTTCTATTGTATTGTTAATAAAAAATAATTTCAAAAAAATAAGTTATTAAACATAGTCAGGTTCATGTCCTAAGTTGCAAGTTTGGTGAATTAATTCAGGTTAATCAGAGTCGATCCAAAAGGTCATCATTGCAATATTTAAAAAAAAAATGATCATGTCTTGAAATTTTTTAAGTCAAATCAGGTTTTTAACAGTCATCTGGATTACCTTTAAATCTATCAAATCAACCGAGTCATATTGAATCAATCTCTACACAATTTAATTTAAAACTCAAGTCAGGTAAGGAGTTAGGTCTATAGGTTTCAAGATTGACCTATTAGGCCAAGTCGAATGACATTGTCAAAGAGTTCTCCACATCAACACATGAGCGTTATATTATTTTTATGTTTTTAAAAACAATTCCATCAAAATTATAAATTTCCCAAAAAGAAAATGAGCACCGTATTGGGACAAATAACATAGTATAAAACATTATTATATTTTGTTGAAATCAAAGATATGAATATGAATATGAATATCAATATGAATATGAATATGAAAGACTAGGAAATTAGTTTGTTTCAATGGAATTTGAATTGATACTTTTCTTATATAAAAAAAATAGTTCATATAATTAAGTGAAATAAATTAAAGGGTTCCTCACAACACAAGTTTAAATATTTTAATTTATCCTTGTTTATCAGTTTCACAACTTAATATTTAGTTAGTGTTAAAAAAAACAATTAACATTTATTAGCGCATAAGATTCTTGATCTATTTTATTTAACATGCATATCAAATTTTGAATTCACAATTAATATTTTTTTTTATTACTAGAAAACATGTAAGTGATGCATCTATATGCTTTTTTTATTATATAAAAACAATTTTCCAACATGCAACATAACAGTACTAGTATATTTTTGTTTTTCTAATTATATCTATTATCCTTGTATAACATTCAAAAATCCAATATATCATGTTAAGTTGTTTTATATAAATTGACATAATTATGTTTTTTATTCTAAAAGTATCCTTAAACTGTAATATTGTTATTTTAATTTTGAGAAATATTTTTTATTGCACTTTTTTCATCTAATTTAGTGGGACACTTGATTGTTAACACTTAGCAGGTGTTAGTTACAGGTGTCGAGAAAATTTCTTAATCAACATTCAAATATAAACTGACTAATCATAAATAAATAAATTAAACTATTAGAAAAATAAGATTTGGTTTAGAATTGGACAATTGCTTACTTTAAAGTGTTTTTCTTTAATTTTTCTTATAGACTCAATTTCAAAATTTGGAAACGTGGTTATTTGAATCAAATTGAATACTAGAACCAGATCAAACATATAATTTTGTTCATTTCAGATGTTATTTAAATCAAATTGAATTAGCAAATATTTAAATTTCAGTAAATCTTCACAAGAATTATTTTTTGCGATGGTCTTAAAATCTTTGCGTTTGAGAACTTCAAATCAATTATTATTTATATATTAGGCATAGTTTTGTGATAAAAATTGGTAAACTAATCCATTTCTCTTTATATTACAATTATATATTACAAAATATACTAAAATGCCTAGATAAAATATTATAGCAATATGAAGTTATTGACCAATTTGTAATAATTTATTAGAGACAGAATAAATTCAACAAAAGACGACCAAACTATAAATAAGAAAAAATCTCATTGCCAACCTCAAATTCATTAGAAAAAATCCAGTTCAATCTACCTACTTTTCTTTTTCTTTCTTTTAGAGTCCCTGTAGTTTTTGTAATTTTAATTTTGATCCAAAAGTTTATTTTCTTAACATTTCAGTCCCCGAGTTTTAGTGATGAGAGAGAAATTTATTTGACAAGAATGAAGGAGAGTGAGATTAAAATGTTTATTTTTCTAACATGCCTATGATTTTACTTATATATAAGGAGATATATTTTAACACTAATAACCTTGATCATTGTTTTTCTAGTGTTTGTGTTTCTTTATTATAGGATTTTAAAGATATCTTTTATAATGAGATTTCTATGAGTTGTCACCTATTAGAAGTTTGAGCATCAAATTGATCTTGTGTCTGGAATATCTATATGTAATCGATCAGCCATAAAAGTAATCCCGATGAGATAAAAGAACTTCAAAGGTAAATAGAATAATTGATGACAAAAAGGTATATATAAAAGAAAGCATGAATCCATGTATAGTTTTAATGTTGTTACTATAAAGAAAAGATGGGACTTTGAGGATGTGTGTTGATTATCATGCCAGCTATAATATTACAGTAAAGTATAGACACTTAATTTCTAAACTTGATGATAAGTTAAATGAATTGCGCAGATCTTGTGTGTTTTCTAAGATTAATTTGAAAATTAGATATTATAAATGAAAAAGGAATACCTTCTACCATTGTTGATAAGGATGAAGGTATAGGAAAGGTAAATATTTTTCATCTCTTGCATAACTCATATACACTTCTGTAGGCAGTTGTACTTACTAATGTTATGTCCTTGTGTTCTCAGTTATCCAGGTGCGTGGTTAAAAATGCAGAAGTTCCTTGGAATGCTTGTCTTGTTTTCCTGGAAAATTAGTAACATATAGGCGTATTGAAGAGAGAGGGAAAAGACATTTTAAATCTTTGATGACTAGCAGTACTGGTTACTATACTGAAAGGGAAGGGAAAAAAGCATTTGTGTTGGGGCCTTTTTTTGTGTGTGTAGGGCAAGGGAGGGAGGAGGGGGGTGTTCTAAGTTTACAAACATGTTTCCTTGGTGCTTTATTTTTGTGTGTGTGATTAAATACCTAAATTTTTTAAATTCCAAATTGGTCCTTTTTCCCTTCTTCTGAAGTTGAGAATTAGTTATTAGTATCCAATTTTCTCTGCTGTTATATTCTTTTATGTCGCTTTTATACTATGCTAGTTTGATCATACAAAATTGAGGAAGCTCCAACCAAGTTTCAAAGAAAATGGAGGCTTGGTTACTGCTGGAAATGCCTCCAGTATAAGGTTCATTATATCTCTTTCCCTTTCAATTCACATATTTATCTTTTATTTCTTATTTAGTTCGTTCAGAATATGAAATGCCTCATGTTTTTTTTTTCAGAATAGCAATAGACGATCTTGCTCTTTCTTATACCTCTTCCAGCTTGTATTTATCCTCTAGAAACAAGAGGCTCAGAATTTCATTTCATAGATGTCTATTAAATGGTTTTTATGTTGTCAGTGCAAGTCTTATGAAGACATAAGCTTTAGTTCTTGTGGGCGGAGAGAAGGCATTTAATCTTGTTATGGTCATATATTTTAAGATAGAAATCATCATTTTTTATCACTCTATATGCAGGTTGTGGCTCTTGCAAATCAGAAATTGCTTGCACTTGATCCAGTGAGTGCTTTCGACCTTAGTAAATGCGTATGTGTGCATGCAGTGTTAATAACATATTCCCTCCTCTTTCTTTCTCTGCATGCATATGTGTGTGTGCACTGTGCACATACACGTTTCAATGGATTAATGGAAGTGTTTACTTGGTAAAATGGTCATGGTATTATAAGTATTGAAGCAGAAACACGGTAAATAGTGTTGGTGGTGTTTGCAATGGCGGAGGTGTTGTATCAACACTAATTGGAAAGCTTTTATAGACTGTTAGAGAATGATATAAATCATATCTTGGGACCTTACCTAACAGTTTAAATTATTGGGTTAAATTGGTGTTTTGATATAATATTAGAGCTTTGATAACCAAGCGGTCACAATTTCGAATCTCATCATCCCTATTTATTTGATAAAAATTAAGCACCAAGTTGTGTGGGTCTGTGCAAGTTTGAATTCTAAAGAGCTTTCACTTAAAGAAATATGTTAAAAAATAATATAAATCATATCAAGTACAAAATCTCAAGCAAACAGCATCACTGCACAATGTATCACTCCTTAGGGAAGCAGAGTAAAAATGCAAATAGTGACAACTATATTGTGTTGTTACTGTGGAGGAGTTAGAAAGAAGTAAAAAATAGAGCGACCAACACAAGAAATATATTTGGCTTTCTTAAATGAGCCGTATAACTTTCTATTACATTTATAGCTTTACAATGTTAACTGTCAAGAGTATAATAAGGAAACAAACAGGAGAAAATAAGTAATCAACATAATCAGATGCACAATTGCAAGAGAGAGTCATACACAGTTGGATCATTTGAATTTGTAGCAGAACGGATGGAGTGAGGATTTGACGCAACAGTTGCTCCTGGATTTTCTCTAACACTCCCCTTAAATTAATGGGGTGTGGACAAACCATTAATTTGCCTTTGAGATACTGAAAACGTTGTGCAGTTTGGCCTTTGGTGAAAACATCTGCTATTTAATTGATGGTTGAGACATGCTGGATTTTAATTTCATTGTTGCATACTTTCTCCTGAATGAAGTGATAGTCGACTTCAATGTGCTTTGTTCTTGCATGGAACACTAGATTTGAGGCGAGTGCAATGGTCCTAATGTTATCACACCATATAGTTGGTATGTGGAACAGACCAATAACTAATTCTTTGAATAGCATTCAAAGCCAGTATAGTTCAGCTGTAGCGAGTGCCATTGAACAGTACTCGGCTTTAGTACTTGAAGGAGAGACCACGGTTTGTTTCTTGGAGCTCCAAGAAACCAGGTTGTTGCCTAGAAAAAAATTCATAGTCGCTAGTAGATCTTCTATCATCTGGATTGCCTGCCCAATCCGAGTCGCAATCAGTATGTGATTGTAAAGGAGATGGTGTATAAAACAGTCCATGATTGACAGTGCCCTTTAAGTAGTGAAGATCTCGTTTTATAGCCTACCAGTACGGGATTTTTGGCTGGTGCATATACTAACATAGTTGGTTGACAGCATAAGAGATATCGGGACGTGTTTTGTGCAATATTAGAGTGCCCCAATGATTTGTCGATATCAAGAAGGATTAGAAATGAGTGCTCCTTCTGTACTGGATAATTTTGAACTGGCCACTATAGGTGATGCAAGTGGCTTAGCACCAGCCATATGAGTTTGGTTTAAGAGATCATAAATATATCTAGTTTGATGTAAATGCAGTCCCTGTGGTTGTCTATCGACCTCCACATCTAAAAAATAAGATAGAGAACCAAGATCCTTGACCTGAAAAATACTTTGCACATGTTGAATGAGTTTGGTAATTTCTAATTCTACAGATCCTGTCACTAAAATATCATCGACATATATTAAAACAAATACTCTGACAGTATCAGTATGTAGATTCCTGAAAACCAAATTCAACAAGCTGCTGTGATAATCTGTGAAACCAAGCTCTTGAGGCTTGTTTAAGACCATAAAGAGATTTGTGTAATTTGCAAACATAATTTGGTTTGGTCTCATTAATAAAACCTCTTGGTTGTTCCATAAACACCTTTTCATTTAGAAATCCATGTAGGAATGCGTTCAACACATCTAGTTGTCGAATGGGCCAATGAAAATGAACCGCAATAGCCAAAATTAATCGAATAATAGTTGGCTTAACCACGGGTGAAAAGGTTTCATGATAGTCCACACCACTCTTTTGACCATACCCTTTGGCCACAAGTCTAGCCTTAAAACGATCAATACTGCCATCTGGTTTTCTCTTAATTTTGTATACTTATTTGTTATGAACAACATGTTTATTAGATGGGCAAGGACAAAGAGACCAAGTCCTATTTTCCATCAAGGCATCGGATTCCTTTCCCATCGCAGCACGCCATTGTGGATCAGAAACTGCTTGAGTGTAGGATGTTGGTTCAGGAATATCCAAGATTGCAGAAAAGGCTTGCAGAGGATGTCGGGTATTGTAGAATAACTTGTAAGCAGGGAATGATTTTGGTCTAGAGTGACCTGTTTTGGAGCAGGTTTTAATAGGGGTAAAAGTGGGTTGTTCAACTGGATTGGGGGATGTATTATCAGAATCTGGTAGAAGAAGGATAATTATTTAGTGTAGGAGATGGAGAGTGTTGGACAATGTTAGATACCACAGGAATTGGTATAGGAATAGAAGGTGGAGAAGAATCAGTTTAAGATGGCACAACTGCAAAAATATTAGATAATAAGTCACTAGATAAAACTGAACTGGTAATTATCAGAGGTGTACTTGCAGCAGGATTTGTGCTTCATGATGTGGTGGGCACAGCTATTGCCTTCGCTGGGAAAGAATTCTCATCAAAGATAACATGTTGTGAGATGTATACCTGTTTAGTGGCCAAATCTAGACACCTATATCCTTTTTTACAATTAGAATAGCCTAGGAAAAGACATTTTTTATTTCGGAATGCCAGTTTATTATGAGTTTATGGGCGTATGAGTAGATAGCAAGCGCATCGAAAAACACATAAGTCCATATAAGTTGGCTCAGTTTTATGAAGTAAAAAATAAGGAGTCTTATTACCTAGGACCTTGGTAGGCAATCTATTTATTAAGAATACTGAAGTATGGAACGCATCAACCCAATATTGGGGAGACAAACTTGATTGAACTAGAAGTGTGAGTCCCATTTCTTGGATGTATCGATGTTTCCATTCACAAATGTCATTTTATTGAGAAGTGTGTGGGCAAGACAGCCTATGAAATATCCCTTGCGCAGTCAAATAAAATTAAATTGGTTAGAAGTAAACTCTTCATCGTTATCTGTTTGTATTTGTTTTATTGATGTTAAAAAAAAACTTTTCGGCAATGGTTTTAAATTTAACAAAAGTTTCAAACACATCAGATTTTCTATGTAATGGATAGAGCCAGGAATATCTTGAATAATCATCAATAAACAAAACATAATAAGAACAACCACCAATTGATTGTAAAGGAGATACCCATACATTAGAATGAATTAAAGCAAAAGGAACAAAAGATTGACGACTAGACTCTAGGAAAGGTAGTTGTTTAGCTTTGCCAAGTTAACAAGCTAAGCAAAACTCTAGTTTATTGAAAGTACCTTTGATAGAGAGCTTATTTAAATGAAACAAATTATCTAAGATGACTTTTGAGGGATGGCCTCATCTGGAGTGCCAAATGCCTACATTAGCGCAAACCTCTATTTTTTTTTTAAAGACATGTGAGGTTCTTATGAGAAGTCTTGCACCCAGCTAGGGGATATATGTCGTTCAACCACACCGTGAAGTAGAATTTTGCCTATCAGGTTCTCTTTCACGATAAAATCAGTAGCAGTTAAGATAAAGTAACAATTATTATCTAAACAAACTTGATTGATAGAGATAAGATTGTTAGCTACTTGTGGGCAATGAAGGATTTTATTTAAATGAAAAGTGGACTAGCCAGAATTGAAAATGGTATAACCAATGTTTAGAACTTGCAGACCTAAACCATTTCCAACAGTGACAGATTCTGATATACAAAGGGGTTGCTGATGAGTGAGATTAGATGAGTTTGATGTGATATGGACATTAGCACAACTGTCCATATACCAAATTTGATGATCAAATGTAGCATTAGTCTCAGCTACCATGGCTGTAAGATCTTGAGGAAAACGACCCTGATATGAATAATCAAAACGGTGAAAACAATCAATAGCAGTATGTCTAGTTTTACCACAAATTTGACAAACCAGGCGGTTGTTGGGTAGCTGGTAAGGAGTGGATCTGGTTTGTATGGATCTGGTTTGTTGTGGCCGATAATTAGAGGAAGATGTATTTTGCAGTTTGACAAGAGGAAGTGGAGGTCCTTTCTTTTTCACATAAGTAGGTGCCTTAGATTTGTTTGCAACAAATGCAAAATGAGAACTATCCACTCTATGAATAGAGTGATTGACATCCAGAAGATTTTCATAGCCTAGCAATTCAGCTTGAAAATCTTTAAACGTGTAGTCAGTTTCACGAGATGCAAAATTAAAAGTGGTGACAAATGGTGTATAAGAGGATAGCAGGTCACCAAGAAGAAAGGAGATCAAGTCTTGATCGTCAACAGGCTTACCGGCTGCTACCAATTGATCCGCAAGATTTTTGACATGTTAAAGATATTTGGTACACGATTTGTTACCTTGAGTCAACGTTTGAAATTGATGTTTAAGATGGGAAATTCAGGAGCGTGATTGAGAAGAGAAACGAGTTTGCAGGGTAGTCAAGACTTGCTTAGATGTTTCCCGTAGTGGAAACAAGTTTTTTTCAAAAAAGATGCAAGGATCCAACCAAGTAGGCAAACATCTTTCTTCTGCCAAACAACATAGGCAGGATTTAAAGAGCCAAAGGCAATATGTTTTGGAGGACAAGCTTCAATACCATCAATGAAGCCAACTAAGTCGTGTCCTCAAAGAAGATTAAGGAACTGCATTTCCATGCTAGATAATTATGGGAGCCGTCTAGTTTAACAGAAATAGTGGTGGTAGATGGTGCTAGGACAGTTTTAGGAATGGAAGTGTTATTAGTGTTGGCCATTTGGATAATACGGAAGCTGGAGAAAAGATCGTTTGAAAAGCATGAGCTTAAAGTGCTCTGATACTAAGAAAGAAGTAAAGAACAGAGTAACCTACACAAGAAATATCTTTGGCTTTCTCAAATGAACTGTATAACTTTCTATTACATTTATAGGTTTACAATGTTAACTGTCAGACGTATAATAAGGAAACAAATGTGAGAAACATAAGTAATCAACATAATCAGATGCACAATTGCAGGAGAAAGTCACGCACAACTGAATCATTTGAATTTGTAGCAAAACAGATGGAGTGAGGATTTGACGCAGCAATTGCTCTTGAATTTTCTCTAACATAGTCTATCATATGAGATAAAAGTTGGATGTTAAATTTTATCTGCCTTGAATTTTCATTTTCATTTCTTCTCTGGTAACCTACAGTAGTTGTATTTAGCTTTCAAAATAACAAATGTTGTCAATGTTTAGTACCTCTTTCCATTTTTTGTATTTTCCCAATAAAATTAATGATGTATTTTATATTTAGCTTTGAAATAGTATTCTCTCCCTCTTTCACACACATTTGGTGACTAGACTTTTCTCAACCTTGGACATGTGTTTTCATTAGGGTATATTAGGTGTTTGATATTGTTTCTGCTTCTGTTTTTAGGTGTTTTTCTATTCTTGAAAAAGCATTAAATTGATTTTTTTTAATTTTTTTATGTATTGATTTCAAATATACAAAAAAAATGAAAAATTAAAATTATTTTGATATATTTTAAAGAAATAAACTATTTTTAAAAAACACCATGTATCATAATTTGAAATAATCCTTACATGTATCCTGCTAAGAAAACTCCGGACCTATATTTTTACTTTTAGGATGAGGTGAAAATTTTGGAGTAGAGAAGATTTAAAGGTGAAATATTGAAGATATAAAAAATGTTAGGAAGAAAAAGTTTCAAGAAAGAAAAAATTTTAAGAATAATTGATAAGAGTTGAAACAATGATCTGTCTCAATGTAATAAAAGTAATTATAAATTTAATATAATTTAAAATAATAAAAAATAACATACATTTGTGGTTTTAAATTAAAAAGAAAAATATAGAGGGAAGGGTAAAAAATAAAAGAATTTTATCCTTAAAAATTCCTTTACTCCAAGGTTTACATTTAATTTTATTTTTTAAATTAAATGTTAACCTCCTTTGTTTTATTTTTTAGATTAATTTTGTAAGTTGGCAAGTTTAGTCATCCAGGGTAGATTCATTAGGTTTATTTTTTAAGAGTATTTAAACTCTTTATAAGTCTAAAATTCGACGTTCATTGAATAACATCATTCTGAATTTCCAGCATGTGTGTGAGAGTGACTCTTTCATTCTTTAATTCTTGAAAGAACTAAACTAACTTATCAAAAATTAACTAGTTTCGTGACGTCATTTGATTTAATTCTAATAGTATTGGTGTCTTGAAACAAATTTTTATTGTGTCACACTCCTATCAGATCTCTTTCGACTTTCCATGATCAAATTTCAATCTTGATTGTGGGTTGCATGAATACGTGATCATGAGGTCTGCATCATTGCCCTTCCAATAAAAAATAAGAGGCATGTGTTTTTAAGGGTAGTTTGGTTTTCTCGGATGACCTATTAGTCATTAAAAAATTTCATCAAAGGTGTATGTGACTTTTTCACTATTTTAAAAATAGTAAAACAACTTAATTACCCTTGAAGTTAAAATTTTTAAATTGTTGGTAGAGAGTATTTTAGTCTTTTCACTTAAAAACAAGTAAAAGATAATTATGCCATTAAAATCAGGGGAAAAATAAAGCATAAATCCAGTGGTCTTTTTGTCTTTTCACACATATTTTTTTTGTTAATTCTTCAACCATTAAAGGTAATTTAGTCTTTTTAAGTTAATTAATTAATATTTAAATGAAAAAAGTTGTTGACGAGTGGGAGGCACTCCCACACTTTGAACAACATGTGCGATGTCTTCCAGTGGTAGAAACAGTCCTTCCGCCATGTCGTTGGAAATGTTGTTGCGTCCTCTTCCTCCTAATACGATTTATGTTGGTGATGGTTGACCGGTTTGTCGCAAGTGGGCCTTTTTGTTTTCTTTTTTCTATCCTCCCTTGAAAATTACAAGTTGGTCTTCTTTGTTTTTTTTTTAGTTTTTTTCAGTTGCATCACTCAACTCTTTTTTATTTTTATTGAGAATTTTGCTCAGTTGTTTTCTTGGGTTTGCCTTTTATGCGTCAGTCGATCCCAACCTCATGAACGCAGTCACGAGTTTTGAAAGTTCACACAAGTTTACTTTGGTCTTTTTAGGTCTTTTTTCAAATTTAATTTATTTTTCAATTTAATTCTTCAACATTTAATTTATTGAAAAATAATCTTTATGCTTCTTCCTTTTTCACTTTCATGATCAAATATCTTAATCTTAGTTATGTTATCTCTTGATCAAATATTGATTTATTTAATTAGATGTGTGTATAATCATTTCAATTTATAATTAAAAAAATCTTATCCAAAAACACGATAGAAAAATCTATATATTTATTTTTTTTACTGAAAAAAAATATTTGACCCGCGATTAAATGCAAATAACATAGCTAGTATTGCCTATAGTATAAAATGCGTGGTTATTTTCGTATAGACACATATTATTACCCCTCTTACATTTCACTATGGATTGTAATAGTAAAAATTTTAAAAATTCAATTTCATCCTGAAACTTTTCATGTGCACAATTAAACTTTTTAAAGCCCAAATTGAAGCTGAATTACATATATATATTTTTTTTGGTAAGGGTTGAATTAAAAGACAAGTGACTGTAGTGAAAAACACAGGTAACATAAGTGGTAGATTAAAAATTTGTTTCACAATTTCATTTGTATCCCCCTATCTTTTTTAGCTATTGGATAAATGATCCCTATATATATATATATATATATATATATATATATATATATATATATATATATATATATATATATATATATATATATATTTATATATTTATATTTTTT
>Ga0325410_1005420_pt1 | contig 14072 bp, 14 predicted proteins | sample PopdelMetagenome_16_FD_206182 | JGI IMG/M metagenome (GOLD analysis project Ga0325410, IMG submission 206182) | Populus deltoides microbial communities from Bellville, Georgia, United States - Xylem-PdIQD-R3 | ecosystem: Host-associated > Plants > Phyllosphere > Stem > Wood/Secondary xylem... | reverse complement strand
TATTGGATTTTGGTGTGAAACATGGTGTTATATTTTTTTTCTGGGTTTCCTTTCTTGCTTTTCTTCAAAATTTGTGCAGTTTTGTAACAGATCTTTGAGTTTGAAGTTTTAGTTTGGATTCTTTTATGGTGAGTGTGTTTGAATTGTGCTTGGGGATTACTTGCTATTGCTCCGTGCTGAGTTTGAGTCTAGTTTTTAGATGTTTAATGCAAATTTATGGAATATGTTGTGTTTAAATTTTTGTTGCGTGACAATACCCTTAATTTATCGATCATGTGGGAAACGGGAAAACAAAGGAAAGAATTTTGAGATTTGATCATGTTAAACTGAACTTTAGATACTATATGTTGAGTGCTAGGTGATTGATGCATGCTCTGAAACTTTCCAGCAATAACGCTTCGGAAATTGAAGGGTTTGCTGTATACGAGATTCACTATGGAAGTAGGAAAGCACATCTTCTGAATGATCTATTCCATGTATAAATTTCAGGTGGTTTGATTTGAACTCTGGCGAAAGAACTGAGCTGCCTCAAATGCTAAAGTGTCATAAAGGACACTTGAGACTGCAGTTTGATAAAGTTGGATTTGAATTAATTTTTGGTCAATGTTCTCTAGCAATTAAGATTGTGCCTTGTTGGGATGGACATAGCCAATAGCGACAACATTATACAGCCTTCAACATCTTGTCACTGCTACAGGATATCCAGCCTGACTGATACAATTTTGGACACGACTGAAGTGGCGAACTTGAAAGATCGGTATGTTCTTGGGGAGCAGTTGGGGTGGGGACAATTTGGTATCATAAGGGCATGCTCGGATAAGCTGTCTGGTGAGGTTTTAGCTTGCAAATCTATTGCTAAAGATAGATTGGCCACACTCAATGATGTGCGCAGTGTAAAGCTTGAGATTGAAATAATGAGTAGGTTGTCAGGGCATCCAAACGTTGTGAACCTCAAGGCAGTGTATGAGGAGGAGGATCATGTGCATCTTTTGATGGAATTGTGCGCAGGTGGGGAGCTTTTTCACCGACTTGAAAAGCATGGTAGGTTCTCAGAACAAAATGCTCGTGTTATCTTTAGACATCTTATGCAAGTGGTTCAGTACTGTCATGAAAATGGCATCGTTCACAGAGATTTGAAGCCTGAAAACATTCTCTTAGCCACCAAGTCTTTATCATCACCAATTAAATTGGCTGACTTTGGTCTTGCAACTTACATCAAACCTGGTGAGGATTCTACTCTTATTTCTTCTGTTCCTGCGATTGATACCAGGGTCTTTCTTGACCCTTTTCCGTTCTAAGCACATGGCTTTTGTATTTGCAGGGCATAGTTTGCATGGGACAGTTGGAAGTCCATTTTACATTGCTCCTGAGGTACTGGCTGGAGTTTATAACCAGGCTGCTGATGTGTGGAGTGCTGGTGTTATTCTTTACATTCTTCTAAGTGGGATGCCCCCATTTTGGGGGAAGAGCAAATCAAGGATCTTTGATGCAGTTAGGGCTGCAGAACTACGGTTCCCTCCCAAATTCTGGGATCAAATATCCACATCTGCCAAGGACTTGATCACTGGAATGCTCTGTAAAGATCCTTTCAAGAGGCTTAATACTGCACAGGTGTTAGGTATGTCGATGTATGCCATTTCAGGCTATTGCTTTTCTGCCGTAACAATACAAAGAAAAAAGGTTTCCAGATCCAGACAATAGCATTCTTTTTTTAGAATAAAAGAACAATTTTCAAAACAGTTCCAAATAGGCCTTTATCATGGCATGCACAGGTGTTAAGCATTTTATTGCAATATTTGCTTGACTTGAACCAATTTTTGTTCCTTTTGGCATATTGTATCAAAAACCAAAACCCTTGCTTTTTTGAGTTGTTTGAATATCTGTCCACCAGCTCTAGGAAATTTTGCTTATAATAAGGATTACTGTGTTTTACAGCTCACTCCTGGGTGCAGGATGGGGCACAACTAGCTCAAGAATCCAACATGCAGTACAACCTTAACTGTGAACAGCTAGAAATTTGTGAAGGTTCATTTTCTTCCCCATTCATCGCCAAGGATCAAGCCTACAGCTTCACCTATGAATTGCCTGTAACTGGCGGGGAACAACAAGGGCACTCTCCTACACCCACATCATCATTTTCTTCTTTCCTAGTTAACAACAACACCCCTTGCTCTGCATCTGGAGGTTTTTCTTTTAGCAACCATGATGAACCAGGTTCAAGAGAGCTCTCATCTCCCATTTTATCAATGCTAAGCTTTACTTTCTTTAGTCCTATCACTGAAGTTGATAAAGGAGATTTCTCGTTTGATTCTAAAGCCACTGAGTCGAAATGGGACGCAATACATGGAGGTACGTATGTTGCTTTAATCTATCGCCTGCTTGTAAGACCATAGTTAATACACATTAGATGAATAGGCATCCACGCCTATCCTATGAAACCTTTAAAAACTGCAAGTTAGAGAACGAATGCATTCCATAAAGGATCAGCTCCTTTTTGTCTCCACATATGAGAACAATGAAAGGTCCTTAAAAGTGTCCCAGGATTCCACTTCCCTGTGATATCACTATTTGGTATATTTATCCATGAAACACTAATCGAAGCTCTCTTTCTTGGCTGGTGCAGAATCAGTTCTGCGAAAGCTCCCTGCATTGTCAGCTACTTCTGCTCCAGTTCACCGTGGAATAGAAGAAATGATGCAGAAGATAGAATTTCCACGGGAAGGGTGCAATGGGTCTAAATTATCCAGTATCCACAGCAGAAGAAATCACACCATAGGACTTGGCGAGCTCGATCAACTTAATATCATGGTCACCGAATCGGTTATTCGCTGGGCGTCGTGCACACATATCCCTACCGCCCCATCACTTAGATTATCACTTGTATGTTAGAGGAGCGCGTGTACATCGTACACTGGACGGGCACAGTATTAACGAGTTCTAATAACGACTGACAAGGTAACTTGATCCAAAAGTTTTGGCGATGTGAGAAACTGAACTCCGATGATAGATTTGTGAAGAAACGCACTTGGGAGAGGTGATAATTTACGAGGTGTCATCGAATCATTCTGCTCTGTAAATAACTGCAAAAAGGGAGTGTATATAGCAGAAGTTGCACATCTAATTTTCAAACTATTAAACATTTTGGCGAGGAGAGATATATTTCAATGTCTCCCTCCTGTGCGATCACGTATTGCTTGTTGTTACACACGTTACTGAATCTGAAGGCTATGGGCATCTTATGCTGGAGAGCTTACAGTTTCTTGTTTTTATTTGCCTCCAATATCACGCTGTTATATGGATACAATAACTTTTGCTCGCGTTGCATGCATTGTATGAGTTTCGAGTCATACAATGACGTGCATATTCCAGATTAACTAGAAAAGGATAATGATTTACGATTAAAATAAAACATAGCATACGTTTTCCTCCTAATAGTATAATACAAGCGATAGAAACACATTTGATTTCATGGGGGTCCGTGTTCCAAAAATTGACCCCAGTTATTTTTTTGCCCCAAACAAGCTCACTCGGTTCCTAACAAGCCAATTGCTGCAAAATTTTTAAGAATCATGTTCCTATTGTTACTTTCATGATGTGGGAGCATATTCTTGGATTGCTGTTGCTAACTTATTCCGATCCTCCTCTGTTTTCATCCTTAATAAAAAAGTGCGTGCCACAACACTATCATTATTGCCACTGTCATCACCCTGCAACAAGACAAATCACCGAGTTACATGGAAGAGATAATACATTAAATATTATGATTAATATAAACCGTCACAGCAGCTTTCTAAGTGTTCGTTGGATATGTGATTTACATGTTATAGATAAACCAGACAAAAGTTTATATGCTCATAAAAGTGTAGAAATAAGAATTAAAATGCATTACCGCAGTATGAAATATTGCAACAAGGGAATTCTTCTGTGGATTTGTCTTGATTCCTGGATAGAGCAAAGCATTTAGTAACACTTTTCCCACCTGCCATCAGCAAAACACTACAGACAGTAAGTCCAAAAAAGAGTTTTTAGAAGTCCTTAAAGTAATAATCTGAAGTTGAAATAAGCACTATGCAGAATCTATCAAAAGAAAATAAAATGCCTAAATGTGCAAACAAAAGAAATTGGAAAAGGAGAGGAAACCAATCAATCACTGAAACCATGATAAGGGTTAATAAAGATTTCAGAAACCAAAATAAGTCCATAATGGAACATACATCATTTCGAACAACAATTGTTGGTTTAGATTCTTTTTCGCCCTTGCTTATCCCCTCTTTGCATTTGATGGAAAGCTGCCCTGTGCCTTTATCTTTCCACGTGTCTTTAACTGCTGGATCACTTGACTGAACATAGCACGAGGAAAAAACCAAAGAAATTATTTAACCACAAAGATGGCAGAACAAGCAGGAGATACAAGTCAAGACTTGAATGGCATACAGATCATCTCAATTCATCCAGCAGATCAATTATGAACATAACCAAGATTAATAATGTGTCTTAGAATAGCATGAGCTGTCAGAAAATCATATGATTTAATACGGAAATGTAAAACTCAATTATACCAACAAATATGTATTAACAACTGCTATACTTAGAATCGTGGATATTCTGGTTATGGGAGAATAGAAGCACCACTTGTCACCTCACTCTATAATTGAAACCACTAACAGAGTTTGATTCAAGGCTTATTTAACAATTATGCCTAATCTCTTTGTCACTTGCACTGTTTAATTTCTAATACCGGAACTTAAAATTGCATGGAATATGAAATGATCTCCACTTAAAAAATCAATCACGTGAATTTTAAGATGTCAACAGACGTAGCATTTGATAGATATATTAAGTACCAAACTAACTAATTTTGTGAAAAGAAAAAAATGGGAGAAAGTTAAATTTGCTGGTATGCACGAGTAAAAGACAACTTTCTTCTACTATTAAAAACTTGATACATTGCATAACCTCATCCCAAAAACATAAACTTCTCAATGAGTACAGTATGAAATGTCAATTACCTTCACATAGAGCTTGCACTTGACTTCATGGACTGTAACAATACCCTTCTCTACAGACTTCTTCACAGATGGACTGCCAGGTTGCTGTAATTCATTTTCTGGTAAAAGAAATGGTTGTTTAATATCTACGTATAACACAAATACACACAAGAGCAGGGCTGAGAGCTCCAGGCTTCAACGAAATATTTCTCAAAATTATACAAAGAACGTCTACCATTTAAGATTTCAAAGTGTTAATAAACATGCAAACAATTTGTACAAATCCAGCTTCAAAATGGGATCAGTGCTAGAACCAGCAAATCAGACAGACATTATGACAGCACATATTTCACAGAACAGAGATCCTACAGTCGATACTCTACAGTTGATAGCCTAACCAGGATAAAGAAATTAAAACTTCATATATATAACACAACAGATCAAAACCAAGGAATTAATAGATGTCTAATGATCAATATTTTCATTTCCAGTAAACAACAACAATCATTTGGCCTACTTCTACTGTAAATGAAAAGTAAACACAACAAATATCCAGAAATGCAGTGAACTCCTAAGAGATACCTATATTACACTCAACCATCCTCTTCCAATTTTTTCAAAACCAAGTTCTAAGTAAAAATCTAATCTATAAAGAGTGGTAGTTCCATGGTCTCAAAAGCTGAGAAACATGGGCATTGTGACCATATACTTAACCCCCAGATCAACTTGAATTTTACAATTAAAGCATGTTCCTTTATATGTTGAAAAGTGTCAGGCTTGCAACTGAATAAGTCTCTAATCTAATTATCCAAACGGGAACTAACAACACGGAATTCCCTTTTCAGATATAGGGTTTTGATATCACAAACCTACCAACGCTTTGAGGACTTGAAACCAAATTTCAACTACCAGCATGTGATAAAGAAAAGAAGTGCAGCTCACACTTTTGCACATAACATCATCAACTGGAGTAAACATACATGAAAAAGAAAGAGAATCATAAAATGCATTGCAGGTTTAATTTAAAGTAATAGCTTAAGAGAATCTCAAACAACAAAAAGGAAACAAAACAAATTCTCTCTCTCACCATCATTAGCATCATCTGCAGTGTTATGGGTTGTGGGGATGGAGCTTTGACCTCCTAAAATAGAAAATAAGAAAAAAGAAAGTCAGATTTTGTGGCACTTTTACAAAAGCAACACATGCGACTCTAAAATCTGTATAAAAAAATCACAGAATAACAAATAATGAAGTGTCATATCCACATCTTCTTATTTTATTATCTAAACTATTCTACTGGGAGTTTATTAGCATCATATCTCATCTCCAAGAGTACTGAACTGGGTACTCTCTAGTTGTAGATGGCCAACTCTCAGTGACTTGTGCTGGGGAAAAAAAAATGTAAAAGAAGAAACTGAACATGTCTTCATCAGAGGATTTTGTAATTATAGTTTCTGACTTAAATTGCCACACCATGAGACACTAAGGTGCATGTAGCAAGGTCTGGTGGACCTTCTGGGAATACCTTTCGCAGTCCACTTCACAATATTACGGATATTACAAGACAAACCTATAATATCTTCATCTAGATGATTCACCAAGAACCCAGACACATTTATAGCTTCCTACTTGAGCCTAGAGCACATTTCCATTGTCACATATATATTTGTCCTTTTTCTCTGGCACATAAGTCATCTTGGCAACTGAATACTTCTGTTGAATTTATAACCAGTGTAGCATTCAAGTATGGCAGTGCAATACCTACCAAATGAGAAAGGTGTTTGACTGTTGGAGAGCACTCCTAAACTTTGGCTTTCAGAGAATGCTGCAGAGCTTTGATTAAAGGAGAAAGGTGTTTGACTGTTGGAGAGTGCTCCTAAACTTTGGCTGTTGGAGAATGCTCCAGTGCTTTGATTAATGGAGAAAGGTGTTTCACTGTTGGAGAGTGCTCCTAAACTTTGGCTGTTGGAGACTGCTCCAGTGCTTTGATTAATGGAGAAAGGTGTTTGACTGTTGGAGAACGCTCCACAACTTTGGCCGCTGGATAATGCTCCAGAGCTTTGATTGTTGGTGTAGAGTCCAAAAGTTTGACTGTTTGAGAAGAATCCAGAGCTTTGGTTGTTTGAGAACAAACCAGAACCTAGATTGTTCGAGAATGTAGCAGAGCTTTCACCGTTGGAGAATAAACTAGAGCTTTGGCTACTAGATGATACTCCTCCAGAACTTTGGTTGGCAGAAAACACACCAGAGCTCCAGGAACTTGTAAAGCTTGCACTTGTACTTGGTAGAGCAAAACCAGTTTTTTCTTGAAGTAATTTGCTCTCATTATTCTTTATTTCAGGCACTAATTTCTTTTCAGTTGTAAGAGAGTCACCAACAGATCCTCCTTTTGCAGAATTTGCTTTAAGCCAGTTGACAACATCACTAAACTTCTCCTGCAATAAGAGAGAAGAAGATCAAAGCTTTTATAAATAGATTTTACATTAAATACAAGAATGCATGCATGTCCCCTTTAATGTATGCTAAAAGACATTAAGTTTTACCATAATGTTTGAAGCATGAGCAAGGTAGTCTTGAATCCCATCTTCCCAAAGTTCATCGGGATGGTTCTTCAGTTGTGTTTGAACCCAACTATTCCAAAATGAAAGAAGCCCCAAAAATTAAGTCTATAAGATCAAGGACAACAAATATATATCTTCATCATGCGGTAAATGTTTCTCATTATTCAAAGAACTTGTACATAGAATTTGATAATATGAGGAAAAAAAGTAGACAAACAAGAGAACCCATCATCTTCATCCAAATGAATCATAAAAGCAGAAACTAAGTTGACCAGATGATAAATGAAGATGTCAAGTTGTTCAAATACAGGAAAGAAATGGACCTGGCAAATTGATTATTGAGAGCTCTCACGTGATGCTGTGATGACTCAGCCCGTTTCACATCCAACGATGGAGTCAATTGTTGCTGAGATGGTTCGCGTCTATGAACATCAAATAGCAATCCTGCCATTATTCGTTTATTCCGCAACTGCAACCATAAGTTGATTTCGCATAATCAGCCTCCGAAATATGATCGAAGCTCAAAATCAAAAGGATGTAAAATAGAACGTTCTTTTCATGAAAAATACAGAAGCAAACAAGTAAGAATAACAAAAAAATAGTGACATCATAGTTTTGCTTTTGCCTAGACAAAGAGCTCCACATAAAAAAATTCAAAGACATGAACAAAAATGCAACCAAGAACCTCACTAAAGCTCCTTAAAATGCATTAACATAAAATATATAGACCATTTAGCAAAAAAAAAACTAAACTTTTACCCGTAATTTCACTTCATTATCCCAAAAACCAACATCAATCAAAGCACTAAACTCCTCAAACACTCAAAAGTAAATTCAAATCCCAATTTAAGCAGCAGCCCACGATTCAAAATTCAAACTTTATTACGAAAAAACCAAAACACAACTGCAAAAAATCTTATATTCTAAGAGCACAAATAAGCATATTGTTTATCAGCTAAACAAGAAAATTGAGTAGAATCAAATTAGCGTTTTCTGAAGAAACTCACTGCCGTGTCATTGGAGTCAGGGAGTGAGTCTGAAACTGCAAATCGTTTCGCTCCTTTCATGATTTTTTTCTTTTCTTGAAAAGCTGCAAGGAGAGAGAGCAAAAATAGGGTTTTTCTCGCTTTTGAATTTCTTTATTTTATTTTTGGTTAATGAGGGTGATGATGCTATCTTTTCCACAATTGGGGATTCATTACTTAGAAAATGGGTGATTATGACCGTGCGATGACGTGGGGAACTAACTTTCAATTGGTGCCGTTGGATATTGTAGACGCATGGGTGCTGCCTTGGGCTCCACCACTACAGTTTCTGCGCTAAATCAATTGCTTGGACTCGATAAGCCGAATTTGTAAGATTTATTATAAGCTTGTCTCGATGGGCTTCGAGCCCATACATTATGCGAAAATGGGACTCTAATTTAATTAGAAAAGGACTTCCTATTTGTATATTCTGATTTAACCGTGTTTATAAGATTTTTTTTTAATTTTTAATTTAATTTTTAGTATTTTTAGATCTTTTTAATATGCTAATATAAAAATTAAATTTTAAAAAATAAAAAATATATTATTTTAATTCAAAGAAACTTCTACCAGAGTCTTAAATAAACTTTAATAATAATATTAATACATTATTCCATTTTGGAGGTAGATTTGAGCACAAAAACAAAATTCTTATTTTTCAGAAACCAACATTTAATTGAAAGCAATACAAAAAGGAAGATAAAATTTAATTATCCTAGACACAAAAACGAAGAATCTTTGCTTTTGATTATATTTTCTAGATGTAAATTTAAAACCAACATTTAATATCATAATTTGTAAAAAAATATATATATAATCATGGTATTTCGGTTTATCTAAGTAAAAAAAAAAAAGTGACCATGGAGTGGGAATAACAAAACATGGAGTGAGAATAAATCATCCCTCTTAATATTTAAGATTTTATTTATTTATTTATTTTTAAGAGATTCTTAATGCAAAGACGACTTCTCCTTTTTTGAGACGCGTTGATTTGTATGTATGAATACAAGTAACCCTATAGTGAATATTATAGAGGAGCCATGGGTAAAGAGACCTGGTTAGGGCTCATCAGGGATTTCAATACATTAATGAAAAAATAAATTCAATGGCAGAGAAACCGAAAACAAGTATACCGATTGTTCATGTTAACATATCACTAATAACTTGATACATAATTAGCGCGGAGCAGGAGACTAACAAGAATTAGGGACTGGAGCCAGGCTGGTAGGATGGGATCCTGTCCCTTGGGGCAAGCGAAGGGTCACTTTTATGTCTCTATATTCGAAAATTCTGCGGAACAAGTTGCCCAGTATATATATAGCATCGGAGTTAATATAGGATAAACGATGGTTTTGATGACATGTTCACGTGTGGACGCCACCCGCCCTTTAATCACCATATATTTCTGTATAAAACACCAAACTATGCAAGGGTGCATACATACCATATCTGGCCAGTATCCAAGCACAAGAAGAAGAAAGAAAATGCTGTTTTCAATCAATGAATTCAATTCCATTCCATTCCAAAACATCAAAAGGTGAATCAGTTTCACCGATGAGATTTACATCACAAGTGGCTAGCGTTTCCACTCTTTTCTCTTCTTCCCTGATATACTTTTTGTTATTCCTGTATCTATGCCCTCCCCCTGGATGTAATGAGAAACGGGAAAAAATTACAAAGAAAAAATAAATCTATATGACCTTTGTCCTCACACTAAGGGCCGTTTTTCTTCAGCACCTTCAGCTTTCCTACTATCTCCTAGGCTTATTTCTTCTTTGAAATGGGACTTCCCATGTCTAGCTGCACTCCTAGTGGGGGGTTTGTAATCTGCAGGAACCATCTTCAATATGATTCCCATGGCCAGAAGTAGCAGCCCTGTCCCATGCTGCTCAGTTAATGGCTTTGTGAATATCATGTATGACAGCAACAAGGTAACTGCCTTTCTAGCAGTTGTTATCTGCATGCCAGTACAAATCAGAACCCACAAGTCAGATATAGCATGTGAAGCATATCCTAAAATAAGGTGGTGGAAATATTTCTGATGAGCTCATTTTACATCCCATTTAGCAAGCAGTTCAATGGCCAATTAGGCTTCCAAGCTGGGTATTCCGACGCAAGACAACGTCAACTATCAAAGTGGGGGGGATAATCAAAGTGGGGGGGATAAAATGCAGAATTTACAGCAATTCAGAGAGGGTGAGACGATGGATATACCATGGCAGTGGCAGCAGCGCCAAAAATGGCAATGAGGGACAGAACAGAAATTTGGCCAACGAATGTGGCCATGGCTTCAAATACTAACACTCCATACACATAAGGATGCTGCAATACATAAAGAAGTAATGATCAAAGGAACTTGGCAATAGAAACAAAAAATGCAGCAATGCTCAAATTGAATAATTTTGGAAATGCAAGGCAGCGACAATCTGGATGTCTGAAAGTTGATCATTATTTTAAATAGGTAAAACCAGGAGAATAAGTAAATGCAGTACCAAAAAACTTAATCTGTTTCCATATTCAATCATAAAAAGGAATCCATGAACCCTTGACCCAAACAGAAACTCTTGGTAACATGTATTCTTCATATGTCAATCCAATAAGCATTTAGCTCTCCCTTTTGCATTACTTTAGTACAGAATTCCTATTTCTTTAAGCAAGCTGTAACCAACAGAGAAGTTTGTTGGAAAATATCCCCAATGGAGGTCTGACTAAGTCAATGGATTGTATCAATCACTAAATAATTAATATACTAATGAAGTGGACATTCAACCACCATATCATTCATTGATTTCTCCAAGGAACCTTTTTTGGTTGTGCATAGCAGGCACGTTATGTATAACTTGACTCCAACCATTTTCATTGAAGCCCCACACATACAACATGGATTTCTTTTCAAATCAATTTATATAGTCAACAAATATTTATACGTGCATAGTTCTTTACTTGAGCACAGGATTTCCAAGCCTTAAACAGCTCTCCAGTCAGGATCATTGGTGGAAGCAAGAAAGGCAATCCAACAATTGTCGAGCAGAACAGCACCTCGATCTGTCAAGTACATAAAAAGAAAGGCCTGATGATGCACATTTTTTTGTCAAAACAATTTTGTGTTCATGTATTGTTGGGGGGGGGGGGGGGGAGTCATCACCTGCGTGGTGTCAGGATTCATAGTAAAAATTGCTTCTTGCAAATTACCCATCAAAGAATCCATAATTAAAGCACCAGAAATCATCAGCACACCAATTATACTAAAATTTGGAGATGTTTGAGCATCTGCCAAGGTGAAAAGGATCAGACCAATAACCAGAAGCAGAGCTGATATGTATTCGTGAACTGGATATTTTCTTCTCAATCCTGGAATGAAGGCTCCCATTAACATGACTGGCAGTACCTAGATTCTCGAAATCACCAAAACTTTCGTATTAGAGAAGAAAGGGACAAGATCCATCTTAAATTTCATCAAAATTTCATCGTATTCAAATACAAGCAACAAAAGTTCAATCAAATAAATTTCTTCCACATGTACAAGAGATCTTAAAAAAACAAGACCTTTCACATCCAACTTAATAGGACAAGAGTTAGATAAGAACTAAGTTTACCTTGGTGGATTTGAACATGATTTGAGCTGGATAGTTAAGAAAGGCCAGGGACCCCTTAGTCAACCCATGAGAACCCATAAGAACAGCAGAGAGTTTCCAATAAGTTTTCCATGGGTTCACCATTTGCTTGGGGGTGAAACCCTGCAAGTATATAAGCACCAAGTACACAAATCCTTGTACAAATGTGAAATACCAACCATAGCTGAAAATCCAAAAGAAAAAACAAATATGCATAAAAATTACTGCATAACATAATTAATATAGAAATACTAACAATAGTTATATACCTGAATTGGAGCCGATTATACACATATTCCTGCAATTAGCCAATTGAAAATGTGATATGTCGATGATTAGATCAAAGGCTCCAAGCAATGAGAATCAAATAAAAACCAACAAAAAATTTACCGATATACTGGTATTCCATTTTTCATAATTTTAAGGTCAAAACAAATAAAAGACTATATAAGGAACACCCAAAGAAAACATTATTTTTTAACAAAATAATGACCAAAAGCAGAAAATTGACTCGGTAGACTTAAGAAACAAAAATTTAAGAGAAAACAAAAATTGTGAGACTTTGCCATCAATTAAGAACAAAATAAAAATAAAATAAAATAAAACTTTGCGTTGCATCAGTTTCATTCTCAGCAACCAAACAGAGTATAACAAAAACGTTAGATGCATGTGGATATTAAACGCTCAAGACATGGAAATTTAACCAATTACACTAGGAAAAAAGAAAGAAAAACAAGAACAAGAATTGGCAATCAAAGTCAAACAAGAAACAAACAACTTGTCCGCACTTTATAAAAAAAATCCCAAGATGATAAACAGTGATAAAACTTAGAAACAAACCTCGCAGATGCCATTAATGAGATAACCAAAGAAGAACCCGGAAGAGCAAATAAGAAACTGTTGCCATTTAGGCCGGTCAGATAAAGAAATCCCGAACAAATACCTCGTCTGATCCTCTCCCTTCATTTATCAGTTCAACACTGCAAACCCGGAAAAAAGTACAAAAGGGTGTCTGTATCTTTCAACAGATTGCTTGCTTGTGTTAACAGTGCATGGTTATATATGTGCGAGTGTAATTGAAAAAAGAAAATAAAAAGGGAATTGGTTTGTTTGTTGATTCGAGGAAGTAAAGTATCAAAAAGAGCTGATAAGAAGTCTTGGAAACTGTCACCTGAGAGAGAGTTGGTTTATTTTGGGTTTGGGGGTTGAAACTTGAGAACAAAGCGACTTAAGTTACTTTTAAGAGGGAGGGAGGGAACTAGCTAGGAAACAGGAATCACTTTTAGTTAAAAACAAATTTAGTATTTTTTTTTATAACTCAATATTTAATTTGATTTTTATTTTATTTTATTATTTAATATTATATTATTTAAAAAATATACTTTATTAATTTTTTTATTATGCTACATTCTAATTTCATGAATTTAATTTTTTTTTAATTTCACCATTTAATATTAAATCTCTTAAAAGTATAGCTTTATATTTATTTATTTATTTTTTATGAATTTATCTTGATTTTATGATTTAAGTCACGGATTTAACATGTTAGCTTTGATTAACTTGAGTTATTTTTTTATTTTTTTTCTTGTTTTTGTTATAATTCTATTATTTAATATTGGGTTAGTTAGAAATCAAACTTTATAAATTTTCTATTTGTTTTCTATAAAGTTATTCATATCTTATAACCAGGTCATGAGTTTGGTAGGTTGAGTCTGATTCTCTTAGTTTTTTTATATCATTTTTTAATTGAATTTTTTTATTTTTTTTCAATTCCACCCTCTAACAACTTAGACTTTGTTTTTATTTAGTTTTTTTTATTTTATCCTTAAATATCAGGTAGTTTGCGAATTAGCCTTTTTAATTTTTTTCAAATTTCTTTTTATG
>Ga0325410_1005414_pt1 | contig 14078 bp, 12 predicted proteins | sample PopdelMetagenome_16_FD_206182 | JGI IMG/M metagenome (GOLD analysis project Ga0325410, IMG submission 206182) | Populus deltoides microbial communities from Bellville, Georgia, United States - Xylem-PdIQD-R3 | ecosystem: Host-associated > Plants > Phyllosphere > Stem > Wood/Secondary xylem... | reverse complement strand
GAGCTCATTCAACTAAATGGGCAGGTAATCTCTTCTTTGCTGCCAGAGCAGTGCAGACTCATTGGCCGGTTCCCAAGCCATCCTATATAACAAGCAGTGCAGACTCATTGGCCGGTCCCCAAGCCATGCTATCTAACAACCATGAGGCCTCGTTCTACAATCTTAAAAGGATGGGGGGACTACTCTCTTTGCAAGTTGTGGTTGTGATATATGCATAGATCCTGGAACCAAAGAGTACTAGTATGTGGTCCTTTTTCTCCACCTTTTCTTATTTTTTTATCGTTTTTCTTATTTGAAGCCCCGTCACCATTGAGCCATTTGAGATCCCTGTAAATTTTTTTGTGCGGTCATGTGGATTAGTCGGCAGTTGCTGCTGCTTTTATGATTTCCTTTTAGTCCCCTTACCTATTGTTGGCATGAGGTGCGATTTGTATTGGAAAACACCATTCCTTTTCATTTGTGATTACAACAGAAAGTGTTCATTTCATGGTGATATTGTAAAGCATTTGGTTTCCATCACTCCCGTGTTTGTTTGTCAGATTGCTTTCCGTACCTCGTGCCTCTCCTTTTTCATGTCCGGGTTTAAACACCAGTCCTCTCTCTTTTGATTTTTGGTGGGGGTAGAGAAAAAGGCAAATACCATTGCAAGTGTCGGGAATTCCGAAATTTAAAAGGAGAAGCTATGATTGGTCAGATAATTTTGGAGATACCTCAAGCAAAGATGCCGGTGCAAGTTTCTCAGTCATCACCCATGCCTCCTTGGTGGGGTTCCTGTAACTGTAAACTTGGCTCGCCGTATTTAAATGTTGGAAATAGTAGTCGTACGTCTATCATAAAATTCAAGTTGGGCTGTTATAAATTTTGTTAGACCGAGTTCTTGATAGGCTTGCCTTCGACTGATTGATCAACCAAAACATGAGGGCTCGCGTCCAAAGAGTCTAATAGCACTAAGAAACTAAAACGGTAAAAGGAATGCATTGTCTTTTGCACTAGCATTTTTAGGAAATAGATTTGAGGAGCCAGTTGACTATGTTTGGTTGTGGGTTTGATAATATTTTTTAATATAAAAAAATAAATGTATAGGTTTTGTTAATGTTTTTTTTTATAACCAAAACAATATAATTGTGAATCGAAAAATCAATATTTATAGTAAAATAAAATAAAAATTATATACATTAATAAATACAAAAAAAGAATTGTTAATGTAACACCGCGTGTAGAATCTTAAGTTAATTTTTAGTATATTAAAAAAATAGAATAATATTACGAACGTGTTTCATCATGATTGTTTTAATTGAGAAACATAAAAACATTGTTTATGCTAAACATAATGAATTCAAATTTATATGAACCAATAAACCAAGAAAGAGCTTTTGATGTCCATCAAATTATAAAATAAAAAAAATAATCATTTCTATAAAAATAAAAGATAGATAAGGATGATATTTTAGCACAACTTTTTCCTTTAATGTACATGCTTTCTGTATATCTTGAAGGTCATTTTTTTCTTAAAAAGCAACATAGCCTGGCAGTATTCGTGAAGTAGCAGATAATTCTGCCATGATTGTTGTTCTCAATTTTGGGTTACCATAAAAAAAAATGAAAACGAGAAAATACAAAATATATATATATATATATATATAAAATATTCAAAGGAAATTCAAAAAATAATAAGAGCGAGAAAATAATGTTGGAATGCTGAAAAAATGACAAAATTGGTTGAGGAGGTTCAAAAATGCAAAATATTGAAATTTGACAGTATATTTTTTACTGATGAGAGCCATGTTGACAAAGAAAATTCAAGTTGATGAAGAAAAGTCCACAATCAGATGTTTATGGACTCAATTAAATTTTATCTAAGGTTTAATTAAATTTATGGAGGGTTGGATTGTAAGAAAAATTGATTTTTAAGTCAATTTAGGTTTTTATTGGAAGAAATTAAAATTCTGGGGTTCAATTATAATTTTTAAGAGTTGATTTGTTCAAATTAGGGGCTTAATTGTATAAGTATTGAAATTTGATAGCCAATTAGGGACTTAATTGAAACAATCCGAAACCAAGAACCAAACCAGGTAAGGCGCTAAACTTAAGGGATTCAGTTACAGTTTTTCCAGGGGTTTGATTACGAAATTGCAAAAAAAACTTCATTGCAGGAGACGTTGGCAGTGATAATGGAACCGTTTTCAATCAGGAGTCGCGTCTCGCAACTGATGTTCCTCGCCGTCGTGATGCGCGCTACTGTTACCAAAAGAACACTTGCGTCCTCTGGCTATAAAAGCTAGAGGAAGAACTGTACACAAGGGAGGGGGAAAGAAACAAGAGAGGAGAGGTGACAATGAAGAACACAGGAGGAGAGACAGATAGAAGAGGGGAGAGACAGAGGGGGAGACAATAGAGACAGGAGGCAGAAGGGAAAGGAAAACACAAAAAAAAAAACAGAGGAAGAACGAACAAGAGAAAGGAGGAACAGGGGGCAACAGGAGGGAATAAAGTTTGGAAAATCACACAGGATCAGACCAAGCAAGAAGAACCCGGCGTGAGAACGTCCACCCAGCAGAGAAAAATAAGAAAAAAAAACATCACCATCAGCTTCATCTTCCTACAACACCATCCGCAAGAACCAGAGGCAGTAGAACAAGGAATCGGTAACAAGAAAAGAGACGAAGAGAAGGTCAAGGAAGCAAGAAACCAGCAGACAAAACTCAGCATCACCATCGGCATCTCCTTCCTCAGCACCAGAGGAGAGAAAGGAAAGAAACTAGAGGAGCAGTAGAATAAGCGAAAAGCCAGAGGAAGAAGAAGCAGGGAGAAGCAGAGGAGAAAAAGAAAAACAGCCACTGCAACGCCACCGCCTGTTGCTACCCAGCGCCACCGTGAGAAATCACCGAAGACAGCAGCCACGATCACTCATTCCAGGTACCTCTCCCCTTCTCTGTCCCCTCTTCCCTGTTGTTTTCCTTTGCATGCAGAACGCGAGCAATTCACGTTCTGCAGCAAAGGAAAAATAATTTAGCTAGTTACTGTGCTCAGCACGGTAACCAGCTAAGTATAATTACCTGGTTACTGTGCTCAGCATAGTAACCAACCAATTGTTCCTTCGGGCTGGACAACCCAGCCCAACATGATTGGGCTGAGTCTAGCCCCGTAGAAAGTAGGCCTGATTTTATTTTTGGCTGATTTCGGTTTAGTTTCCTTTTGGGCCGAGTCTGGCACAGCTATAAAAAAAATTCTTCAAAAATTATTTTAAAAAATCTGTGATTTTCTGCAAAAATTTTTAATCAATACTGGTTTGTATTTTTATACTATAAAGATACAAATCCGATATTAAAATACTCAATTTTTATCAAGACATTTAAAAAATAAAAAAAAATGTTTTGTTTTCATGCATACGACCTAGTCTTTCAAAAATAAAATAAAAAAATCATATCATATTTTCATACAACAAAGATTCAAAAATTTATATTAGCATGCATTTTGGCTTTAATAATCAGTTTATTAAAGTCACGAGAACTAGGCCAATATTTCAAAAATTCCAAAAAAAATTATTTTATTTTCTTTTAATATCCGGGGTTACGACCCTATACGTAATATATATTCTGTATATTAAATTCTTTTGTTGACGTTAGAACAGTTAGGTTTTACCCGATAAGATAAGGATCTCCTTACCGAGGAGGACTTTTCTTAAACCATAGACGGACCAACAACTAGAAAACACGACAAGACCTTAGATTTTATCAGACAATAAAACAATGCAGCTTACCTTAGGTAGGGCGTATTTGGGATGCTAATACTTTCTCTTTACATAACCAGTCCCCGTACCCGATCTTTAAAACCAGTTAGGGTTCCTAGTGATCAAAATACTAAGTGGCGACTCCCATTCCATTTTTCCACTAATAAAAGACAAGAATTCCTTATCTCCACATAATTGTTTTTAGATAATACAAAATTTTGAAGGTGGGTGTTTTCGCCGCGGTGCCGCACACGTGCGATAATGACTGTGCGCAAAATAGAATCAATAACCCTGGCTTCTAGACGTGGAAAAGGTTCTCCTTTTTGTTTCATCTCTGCTCATCGTAAACCCTTGCATTGTTTATACTATGATCATGATCATCATATGTGATAAACTTGTTGGAAATTGAACGGTTATCCACCAGAACATCCTGAGCACCCATCCAATAACAAATATCACTCTTAGTCTACCACAAGCAATGCTCAATCCAAGCGCAATAATGGCCTTTAGTTTTCTGTCAACAACGTTGTTGAGGAGGATCGGCTAATACATGAGGCATCTTTACTTATGACTAGACTTTCAAACTTACAAATTCAGTAAATAATTTCCATCATGCAGAGGAAGGGCACAATACAACCAAACAATATTATGGCTAATCCAAAAGCTAACAATGTTGACACCTTTGCAAGCTTGTTGCCAATGACATCCATGTTACGCCAGATGATTATTGATAATGGTGCAACATACCACATATTTCCTCTTCAAATTTACTTGTTAACAACAACAATGGTGTTCTGTCATCAATCACTATACCAAATAGAAAACATGTTTATATTGCTTCCATTGACTCTTTACTTTTAAATTTTGCTATTGTTTTAACCAATATGTTTGGAGTATCATCTTTTAAGGTGGACTTAATGTTTGTTAGCAGACTTACCAAAGATTTAAATTGCTCAATAACTTTCTTCTTTTATTGGTGTATTTTATAGGACTTGATGATGAAGATAATGATTGGTTTGGGTAAACAATGATATGGTCTTTATTACTTAGTTGTTTTGACAGCAAACCAACAATGACATCCATCCAGCCCTCAAGTCTCCTATTCTACAACTTTATGGTATTGTTGTTTACAGAATTTGTCCTCCTTTAGATTAGAATTTATGGCAAAACATCTATTACATTTTTCTTTCCAGCTAGTAATACTTGTGGTGTTTGTGCACTCGCAAAGCAACATCGACTATCATTTCCTATTAGTTCAATTTTGTCTATTAGACCTTTTGAATTAATACATTGTGATATTTGGGGGCTTTATAAAGTTGCATTCTTTTCTAGTTCAAAATATTTTTTGACTATAGTGATGATTATTCTCAATTTACATGGATATTCTTTATGAATCACAAGAGTAAAATACAAAATTTATATCGTGATTTTTTTTCTCATTTGTCCAAACACAATTCCATGTTTTTATAGCTAATATTCAGGTCGATAATGAAGGAGAAATCTCTTTATGCATGATTTTTTAAAACACAAAGGGACCACTTATCAACATACTCGTATTTATACTCCCCAACAAAAAAGGGTTGTAGAAAGCGAACATCGTCATATTCTTAAGTCTACACAAGCCCTTCATTTTCAAGCCCATCTTCCTTTATATTTTTGAGCAGATTGTGTTTCTACAACTGTTCACTTAATTAATCATTTAACCACATCACTCTTTAGCATCAAAACTCCTTTCAAATGCCTTTATAACAAACCACCCTCATGCCATCATTTTTGAGTTTTTAGGTGTCTTGTATATGCTATCAACGTGCATGTTACTCATAAATTTGCTCGTCGTGCTAAATGTTGTGTTTTTCTCGGCTATCTTGTTGGTCAAAAAACTTACAAGCTTTATGACCTTTATGCTTATAAAATATACACTAATCACGATGTTGTTTTTCATGAAAACATTTTTTCTTATAAGTCTAGCCATCTTGCTTCCATAAATAATAATTATGTACTACCTCATATTATCACTGCTCCCTTGACTAAACCAGTTACACAAACTCTAGACCAACATTCTAAACATCCATATTTAATTCATGATGCTCATTTACCAACACCTTTGCGCAATTCAAAACGTCATTATCACCCTTCAACTGTCTTACGTGATTATGTATATAACCAAGTTGCATCTCCCAACCATTCATCGTCTCCATCATACAATTCTCACAAAGGTATATATTTCCCCCTTGTCAATTTTGTTTCTTATCATTGTTACTCGCCGTAGCATTATTCTTTCACCGTTATCATCCATCGAGATCCATTACAGGCTATTGTATTTTATTGGGTTCTACCCTTATTTCTTGGTGGACAAAGAGGCAAAAAATTATGTCTCTCTCTTCAACAAAAGCTGAATATAGAACCATAACAAATATATACTATGAATTATCTTGGTTACGCTCATTGTTATTGGACTTGTGAATATTGCATCTGAAGCCATTGTTGTATTGTGATAACACAACAACTTTACACATAACTTTCAATACTGTTTTTCATAAAAGAACTAGACACATAGAAATGGATTGCCATTTTATTTATGACAAGATACAAGATGACTCAGTTAAAACACAATACGTTTCTTTAGTAAATCAACTCACATATGTTTTTACAAAGCCATTGGGAAAGGAAGCATTCTCGACCATGATGTGCAAGTTAAATGTTCTTGACATCCACTCTCCAACTTGAGAGGAAGTGTTAAGAAATATATGGTCATTCAAAAGGAATATATTTTATTTAATGTAATTTTTCTATAATGGCTTTTAGTTTCTTTTTACATTTAAACTACTTAGAATAGAATAGCGTAATTATAGCAACTTTCTTGTATAAAATAGATGTTTCTTATTGCAATAATATCATGCAAACAAATTTTAATTTTGTTTTCTTTACATCTTTCCCTTCAGAGAATGACATAATGATTAAAAAGAAGAACAAGATAATGAGTTTAGATGCTCCTAGTATTATACTCATTTTGTTTATTAATAAAATTGAAAATATCAAACTCTTTCTATTTATTAATTTTAGAATGAAATTTTAATTTTAGTGAAATTTTGAAAATAAAGGGTTGTTTTATTTTAAACTCAATCAAATATCTTGATTCAAGAAATATAAAAATTGATTAAGGTTAGGTTTTTAATTGAATTGAATCGAATATTGACTTAAATAATTCAATTAACATCAAAGTGTAATAATTAAAAAATAAAATAAAACACTATGCTTTTAATAAAAATAATTAATTTAATAATTTACGAATTGACAAAGTAACCAAGTTTTTTTAGGTTAATTTCTATGTGGAGTGCCCATATATTAGGTGCAGTGAAGAAATTGAATAAAAATAATAATTAAACATTTACTCCATTGTTGTTATTATTATTATTAAAAATCTTGGGTAAGGAGGAGAGGAGATAGTCGGAGAGAAATACACAGCCATAAGGATCGAGGACAAAAAATAAATAAAACAATATCTGACTGACTGAATGTGGTAGAAACGAGAAACTACATTAGTCGTTTGGACCCATAAGAAAGAAAAAAAAAAGTGCGAGAGCACGATGAGTACGAGCTTGGCGTTATCGTCGGTTGCCACCGCTGCAGTCAGTTCGGCGTTCCCTGCCACAGATACCAACAAATTCAAATTCAAAGCCTTAATTTCACCAAATCCAAGGCTTAACTGCCGCTACTCAATTATTACTCCTACAGCTACTAGTATAGCAACAAGTAGTAGCAGCAGACGAAGAAGAAAAACTGCTGTTTCGTGCTCGGTGGCTTCGGGATCCAACAATTCCGCAACCATGGTGACAGATGATGATGATGAAGAAGAAGAAGAAGAAGCGAAGAAGAAGATTGGAGCAAGGGTTAGGGTGAAGGCCCCGGTGAAGGTTTACCACGTGCCTCGCGTGGCGGAGGAAGTGGATCTGTGTGGATTGGAAGGTGAGGTGAAGCAGTACGTGAGCCAGTGGAAGGGGAGGCGAGTTTCCGCTAATCTTCCTTGCAAGACTCAGTTTGTCCACTCAGGAGGAGTCAAATTCTTTGCTCATCTCAGAGAGGACGAATTGGAATTTATTGATTGATCGACTCCCTCACTTATCCTATCATCTCTCTCTCTCTTTGTTTGCTCTTCCTTTTAATTTCATAACAATAATAACAATCATATATGTGTGTATGTTGTTGTTGTTATAACATGAATGATGTGTATATACAAATATTCTTCTTCAATCCAATTCAAATGCAGTTATGCTTATTCACTTGCTATTTCGATGAGACATTTCTTCACTGCTACATTACATTTGATCTATGCTTCCTCATTATATACCATCTTATATGAACATCCATAAGCATAAAACAACATAAACAATCACACTGTTCTGATTCTTTTAGTGCATTTAATTAAATTTGATGTTTTGCCTTTTCTAGTATACATGACAGTATTAAATGAAAAGCCGGTTCCTATTGTACAGCTCTGATCAGATTAAAAATTAATGGTATGGCTATGATTGAATGGAAGATTAACTGAATATTTGTACTAGTCTTTGTGTACCTCTTCCCTGCCGTTCCTGCCAGCTTCATGAATTGCATTTTTACTTTGAATTGAAAAGCTTTGGCCAGGACATAGTTTTCTCAATGAAATGAGCTGTTGACTCATCTTCTTAGCATTCTTATGGAGGCTGTTCATATTTTCTAGATTTGTCTTCAAAGCTGCATAGCTCTGTCGCCAGTGTGTTATTAATGATATTACTTCAACTCTTGGCTGGTTGAAAATTTCTAGTTACCTCGTATAATATTAATCTCATTAGTTATTATGCCAGGCAATTTGTCTCCCTTCAAAAATTACTTGTGATACTTCTAGCTTATCGTTTTAGTTCTTCTATCCAGTTGCTTGGTTGGTTATGACATTGCATCATTATCGATTGCTGATCATGCTGCTTTCTTTGAAGCCTGTACTGTTCAATTGCCAGTTTGTTCAAGTCCAAAATAGCTTTTTACCCAAAACAGAAAAAGCTGGTCAGTTTTGGTGGGGGACCGAAAGGAAGCGGAAAAAATGAGGTAACCTAGTGGGCGAATAGCAGCAAGAATCGTACACTCTTAAGCCAAGTTTCTCTATTTCCACTTATGACAGGTATTCAAAAAAGAATGAAATTGATACATGCCAACGTTACAATCTGTCTCCTACATACTGGGTGGGTAAATCCTTTTCCACCAATTACCACATTGATGAGTGCCAAGACTCCGCAGCAAGCACTCGATGAAGATACACCCCTGTTAGCTTTTAAGTCTTTTTCAGTAAACTAGATAGAATCAGTGGTTAATGCCTCCATTTATCATGAATGTACACGGAGGTCTGGGGCCAAGCAGGCAGAAAACTCAGAATGCAGACCCATGGCAAGCAGTTTTAACTCCTACAAGTGCACAAGCTCTGCTCCTCCCACAAAGAACTTATAATTCAAACCATGTATGGCTAAAACAATCAGCAGTCGCCACTCGGAAGAATTTCAAGTTTGGTCATGATACTTCTTGAAGAGCTAGATTTAGCTCGTGCGCAAACTTTGCAACCGATCCCCCTTTCCTATTGAACAAAACAGATTAAAGAAAAGAATCCAGACACAATACATTGGAATATAAATGCCACAGCTCTCAACGCCACTAAGAGAATTAAAGTTACCTTGTAAGGGTAAGCAGGCAGCGTTTGACTTTTTCAAGCTCTACAAAGCAGATATTGCAACGTTCCAGCCTATGAAACAAATAAGATGTGTACCCGTCTTAAAGCAATTTTTGTAGCATGCATAGGAAATCAATCGCAAACATCACAAAAAGGTGCACACCTTTGCTCTGCTTCGATATCCACACCAACAGATGTTGACGCTGATAGTGTTGAATATATCATTGAACCAAACATTCTGACCAGCTTCAGCAGCATGTCCAGGGAAATGCTCAAATGCCTAAATACAACGGGCAATTTAGCTATGGATCCTCAGACCACAGAATTATGAAAGCAACTAAAGAGAAACATAATCAAGTAATTGTAAGAAAAAAGTTTAAAGGGCAGAGGGGTGCATTGTGTATCGGGATGGTGCTTTGGTCTTGAGCTGAGCTGCAATTAGCTCATGCTGACCATAAAGCTCCTGGGAAATCCCTGTTATCACCAACAAGTTGTGCCACATCACTAATGCATGTTGACCAGCAGAGGTCAGTTTGTAATGCAGATGACGTGTATGCTGTAAAGTAGAAAATAACATATGGAAAACCACCCAAGTAAAAATGGACTCCACACCTAACTAATTCATTCCATATGCTCCAAGCTAAGGAAATGCAGTTCAAAGGCATTTCTATCATCACTTCAAGCACTACGCTGTGAAGGACCTTGACACCAAGTACACTGCTATTGAAATGGTTGCCTTTCATCCCCCTAATAGTCAAAGCATGTAATTTGAATTGTTTAAATGTTATGAGTATAGGTGGAATATGATTTCTTTCAAATGTTTACCCACCTGCCTTTAAAAGGGAAACAAAAGAGGCATCATCCGCAATGACAATGACTTAAAAAGCAAAGGAGTTGCTTGTTTTGACAACATCCAGTGTCCTTGACCAAATATTCAGTTGGTTGAATGGCCAAATGTTACCCGTCTTTTACCACCATTCAGCCAGAACAGAGGCAGTGCCTCCACCAAAGAGAGCCAATGACAAATAGTTAGTTGATTCATTAATCTATAATTATCTGCCGTGTCAGATAAGAAGAGCAATTATCTGCCGCCTCTCTCTTAACAACTTTATAGGAATAGTTGCTGAAACATAAACAAAAAATATGGAATACACAGTAGCATCCTTCACTACTGGCACTCCCATTTGTAGAGATAAAGGAAGAAAGAGATGTGGAGTGACATCAACACTTGGTGGAATGCTTATAATAAAAAAACACATAAACCAATAGCAGTAAGCTGGTTAAATGAAAAGTATTACAAAGTACAAAATATCTCAAACTTCTTACCTATCCATGTCACTTTCAAGCATGTTAGTAAGAAGTGGCAGGAGACATGTGCATATATCCAAAGTGACAATGTCAATTTTATCAGCCACGATACTGATAACATCAGAAAGGACCTGAAAGTAAGCATATGAAGAAGAAACAAAAGGTTAGGAATGAAAGTTAAAATAAATTGTAGTATCCAGTATACTTGTCAAATACTGTGAGAAAATAGGTCCTTACAGCATGGTCAGCCATCTTCTCCATTGCACCAATGGCCCCCTTAACATCATTTCTCTCCCAATATCTGTAGACAACCTACAGGAAATCATTGACAAGTTTCACCAACCTTTCAATGGCATCTAACTGGATGCAGAAATATTAAAGCACTTCCAATGGCCTAAACTAACTGGATTCACCAACCTTTAAGCAAATATATACAAACACAAAATTTGAACAATAGTAGGTTCATGTAAAAGATAATGATAGATTATGTTGAGCAATAGAGATAAAAAAAGAAAAAAGAAAAATAAAAGGAGTTTCTCAATAGTAAGTTATCTGAGGGGCAAACAGATATCAGCATATTGATGGCTAATAGAAAAGGCCTGCTCCTCCTTGAGAGGTGACAAATCAATTCATGTAAGGCCAAAGCAAATAACTCTTTCCCTCAGCACTTAATCGAGACATGAACTTCATAGAGAGCTAGATTAGCTGCTGGGAGTAGAAAAACTTGCTGAATTCAAATGTTAAGCAAATGTAAGGACCAAAATAAACTTTATAATGAATGTTGTGCACAGTTTGGCAATAAGTCCTCCCATCAATTGAGAGCCATTTGTAGGAGAAGAAACTAAAATCCGAGAGCAAAACTGTAATGGATTTATATGAATGATAATAAGGACTCTTGTTAACCCGGTCACGGAACTATAGAATTTGCTCTGGTAAATGCTGTGTGTTTCTTGCTGAAAGCAGGTGTGTACCATTGCATGTGTTCATTTCCAACATATCAGTAAGGAAGTAATAACTAGATTATGACAGCTAACTTACAGTTGGAAGGCATTAAGCAGGAAGTACAGATAGAAGGTAATAACCAGCTATTAGGGAGGGGGTTCTGATTGAATATGAGCATTATGAAGAATTATAAATTTATGGACATACTAAAAGGCAGCTTATCAGCTAGGGACAGCAAAAAATTACAGTTGCAGTTTGAGGTACTCATATGCATAAACATACAAAAGAATCACTCCTGGAAAATTGCAAGATAGTTTCCATAATTATTCATCTATGGGCTGTGAGTTGAGAAGAATTTAGACTGTTTGTTTATTGGTAATGAATTTATCTCCATCTCTTACATGGAACAATGTGGGAAAAATGCAAGGAAAAAAAAACTGGTGCAGTCTGTTATCAACTCTCCCCTGCCCTTGCAGGAGCAAAAGAACATGTTATGTCTACAACTGTCACACATGCACACACCCGCTTATCCTGCTAAGTCACCTGTAACTTGGCAGAACGAGACTGCATAGAGCTGACAAATTGGTCATGCTGTTCCATTAAGTCTGCAATAACATCCTCGTCAAAAGCAGAAACCGTTTCCTTTTCAATGGATGGGGTGCGTCCTCTCTGTTTAAACTTCAACATAATAAGAATTGAAACGGTGTACAAATCAGCATATTAATGTCAATGAAATGTAAAGATTTAAACAAGCACATTAAAAAATATTGAAAAACATGAGCTGGAATAGAAATTTTCATCTCAACAAAAAATCATTGAAGATATGCATACAACTTGCAAGGTGTTAAGGGAGAGAAGGTGAGAAATTTTTCTTCCATTACAAATTTCATGCCATCTCCAGTCATTTGATTTTGAGTCTAAGAAGTGCCTATAATTACCAATGAGTAACCCACAACTTCATAGACCAGCTGCATTACACTTCTATGAAAGCACAATTTGCTTCTCTGACTAAATAGCCCTTTCAAATAGTTTTCTTGGAAGGACCTGGACCTAGAAACATATCTAGAATGTTGAAACCAAGATCAAGTTTCGGTAATATCTCCAACAATTGCAACACTGATCCACAAAATACTCTGGAGAATGTCATGTAAGATCCCTCTTGACCAAAGCAAAAATGAGAAACAAAATATCCCTCTTCAAAGAAAGCTATGAAACCTATCTTAAGCTAGTGATAGTCCTGTTCCTCAGAAAATTACAATCTAATCTTGCTGTTATCTAAACCACAACCTAAGAACACAGTTTGATTTCTCATTGCAGTACTGATGAATAATAAAATATTTTATGTATCATAAAAAGCTCATATATATATATATATCATCCATAACAGAGCAAGGAGAGTCAAGTGCAATTTCCGTTTAATAATTGTTTCATTCATACAAGCAAGACAAAATGATAGATCATTATTGTACAGAAGACATAAGACCCTAAAAGCGAACATAAATGGTTAACGTGTCCTCTTTTTGTTTTTTTGCACATGATACATTGTGTAAAGCTTTGAAAACATGTCATACAGTCCTGAATCCCAAATAATATTGCAGGTCTTCACTCTTCAGATGATCAGAAAGTTAAGAAAGAGAACAGAGCACACACAAAAGTTGAAATCTATTCCTACCATATTAAGAGGGAGCACATTCACCACAGATCCTGTCCCAGTGGAAGTGCCGGAAGTAGGTCCCTCATAGCTAGAAGATCTTCCCCTTTTCTCCCAGTTTATCATAAGTGAACGCATTCTTCCTATATATTTAACATGAAATTGATCAGGCATTTTGAATTCTTGAAAAAACTCGAGTAGAAATCAGGAACAGATGTACCTCCTTTCTGACTCTCGATGGTGGGTGCATCTCTGTTTATTTTATGTCCACGAGTCTCACCTGGAAAAAACATTACTATTTTTAGCATAGGAGCCTTGCATTCCATCTCATCTGACAAAAGAGTGAAAATATGCCAATCTGAAGCCACAAGTGTACTAAACAAATCAAAGTCCAACTCAAAACGTCAATGAAACATAGAGAAAAGCTGAGAACCATGCTCCATTCAATGGGTAGACAGCCCTATGACTTATTCTACCAACAATGCACAAACATCCACTTTTCATTCTTCATTATCATCATCATCCCTGCCCTTTTCACAAAACGCCTTCCACCAGCCAAAAACAGGGGACACTTTACTAGATTTTTTTTATGCTGTTCCAAGCTATATAAGCCATGTTTATTCTTAAATCTGATACTCAATATTTACATAATCATGAGCAAGGGTAATGTATTGAAGTGATTATCAGCCTTTTTAAGGAAGGTGATGAGTTTTAAATAGCTTAGGCTGCCATATAAAAGTTGCAAGAGCTGATTA
>Ga0325410_1005410_pt1 | contig 14083 bp, 13 predicted proteins | sample PopdelMetagenome_16_FD_206182 | JGI IMG/M metagenome (GOLD analysis project Ga0325410, IMG submission 206182) | Populus deltoides microbial communities from Bellville, Georgia, United States - Xylem-PdIQD-R3 | ecosystem: Host-associated > Plants > Phyllosphere > Stem > Wood/Secondary xylem... | reverse complement strand
AAAAAAAAAAAACCTTTCATCTTCTCTTGTTTGCAAATCAAATATCAACACAAAAGCCACATATGATTTATTCCAATGGAAAGAAATGGCTACAGAAAAGAGAACCGTGTCGGCAAAAATGGTTTTAGAGGAAATTTAATTAAATCTATATTTGTTTTTTTTCCTGCAACTCATTTTAGTTGGGAGATCATGACCATTTTAAAAATTATTCTTAAAAATATTTAAGAAAAAACTGAAGTCTGTATTGCGGTCTTGCAGAGGCCAGAGAAATACCAGGAATCATCAATCATCATTTATTTTTTATTTAAAAAAGAAACATTCTTGGATTAATTCCACTTATTTTGAGACCCAAGCTTTGGTGTTTATTTGGTAACGTGATATAAAGTTTTTTTTTTTAAAAAATACTTATTATTTTAAATTACATTAAAATATATTTTTTTAATTTTTTAATTTTATTCTTAATATTAATACATTAAAATCATAAAAAACATTTAGAATACAGTGAATGCTGCTGCAAGTGCCAGCTTCCAGAGAATTGAGAACCACTTCTATCGTATAATAACTATAAATTCCGACACTTTTGACTCTCATTACAAATTACAAGCGCAACTACGCTCTCCTCCCACCCTCTCTTTCTCTCCATGAACAGATACTGTAATTAACGGCGGAGTTCATGACGCTGATTGCAATGGAGTTATCAAGCAAGACAATGAAGCTTCTTCTGCTTTGGATTTCTTTCTTTCAGGCGAGATTTTTCTTTTCCTTTCTTTTTTCATCACTTTTTTCCCCTTTTTCCTCTTAGATGTGTCCATTTCGAGAATTTTTTAAAAATATATATATGAAAAAATAAGAAAAAAACTTCAGTTCTTTTCGTTTCTTCTTCCCAGTGAAAAATTAGAATTACTATAATTTGCTCGTAGAATTTAAGATTTATTCAAAATTAAAGAAAATGAAGCATTCGATTTAATCGTTACGTGTCCTCTCACTGCGACTTATAGTGTGTGTATGTAATGACGAACTTCTGTTGAGGCTTTTTTTGTTGTCTTTTTGCTTCAGTTTCTATACACTTAAGGACTGAATTTTGTGCATGTTCAGGTGTTATTTGTTGTATCTATAGTCAGCGGGGAGAGGTCTGATACTCGGTTGCTTCTGACACGGAATGCAGTATCTAGGTGAGCTTTATTTTTTTCCTTAAAATAAAAGGGTTGGATTTTATTGGGTTGATGATTTATTTATTTTTGAAATGATTTGCAGGGAGAGACACTCAGAGGAATATTGTGCAATGTATGATATTTGTGGAGCACGTGAAGATGGGAAAGTTTTGAACTGCCCTTATGGTTCCCCTTCTGTGAAGGTATCTGGATTTTCTCTGTTTTTTTTTTTAATTAAATTGGATGATGCGTTTTGCTTTATTTTTTTTTTCTTCCTGGATATACTATTTTTTTGTTGTTTCTCAGCCAGATGACTTGCTTTCACAAAAGATCCAAAGCTTGTGTCCTACAATTACTGGCAATGTTTGTTGTTCAGAAGCTCAGTTCGACACGTTACGGTCACAAGTTCAGCAAGTATTGCCTTCGTGTTTGGTGTTTGAGAGTAACGATATTTATGTGTGTTTGTACGTGTATGTATTAATTTATGAATGTTTTCCAGGCAATTCCATTTCTGGTTGGCTGTCCAGCATGTTTGAGAAACTTTTTGAATTTGTTCTGTGAGCTTACATGCTCTCCACATCAGAGCACGTTTATCAATGTCACCACTACGGCTAAGGTTTGTAGCCCCTGGTGTTATGGTTGGGTTTCTAGAGATATTTTGTGTTCTTGTATTATCACGAGCAAGGGAAATTCCTTTGTGTTGAATCCGTTCTATGAATTAGTTAATGAATCAATGCATCTTCATATAACGTACCTTTTAATTCTATCATTCCTCACATAATAAAATGTTCTAAATTTTAAAATGGAAATTTGAAATTGTTATAGCTTATTCTTTGAATATTGTGTTTTTGATTGAGCTTATGGTTGTTGGAATTCTTGTTGGAAATTCTTTGTGTTGAAGAATGTAATTTATTTGAGGTTTTTTATTCTCTTTTCAGGTTAAGGGCAATTTGACCGTGAGTGGCATTGATTTTTATGCATCTGATGCTTTTGGTGAAGGGTTGTATGAATCTTGCAAGGACGTAAAGTTTGGGACCATGAACACTCGAGCTCTAAATTTTATTGGTGCTGGTGCTCAAAATTTTACAGGTGATTTTTTACTTTAAAGCTGTAGCTTTAGGTTCCTTGCTCCCATCTATCTGGTCTCTTCTCTCCCTGCCTCTCTATCTCTCACACATGACGAGGGTGTTGTTGAAGCAGTTAACACGACATTTCTATTTGTACCCATGATCTTAATATGCATGGGCTGTGGTTGATGATGATTTTGGGTTTGAAGACTTTGTTGGAAGGTGGGGTTGAAGCAGAGAAGTGGGGGCTACCTCAGAATGAATTTCTGTCAAGAGGAAGAACTCCTGATGGATGAGTGTCCTCCATTTTCACCATACCACAATTGACAGACAGGACTGAAATTCTGGAAGATTATGTGTTCCTAGGAAGTTTGAGTCGTAGTTTCTTAGGTTTCCTTGACTTATTGCTTCCGCATGATTTTTCTGTGATTTTGTTTAAGTTATTGTGCTTATGCCATGATTGTTTTTTGGCAGAGTGGTATGCATTTATTGGTAGACGAGCCCCACTTGATGTGCCAGGCTCACCGTATGCTATGACATTCAAGCCTACTGCTCCTGAGTCATCTGGAATAATACCCATGAATGTTTCTACATATTCATGTGGTGATATTTCGTTGGGTTGTTCTTGCGGTGATTGCCCTCAATCTCCTGTTTGTGCCAATACTGCTCCTCCTCCCCATCACGAAGGGGGTTCTTGTGCAGTGAGAATTGGATCTCTCAAGGCGAGTTATCATCCAGTATATAGCTTTTGAATTTATCCTTTTCCATTGATTTAATTTTTTTGGTTCGGACGCAGAGTAATTTGCTGAAAAATACCGTTGGACATGCCTTGATTTTGTTACTTTTAAGTATTTATATGTTCCTCTAATTCAGTTTCACTGTTTATTGCTCAACTCATGCAGGCCAAATGTGTCGACTTTGCTCTAACAATCCTTTATATTATATTGATTTCCATGTTTTTGGGATGGGGTTTGTTTCATCGAAAGCGAGAAAGGAACCAGACTTCTAGAATGAATCAACTGTCGGATATCAAGGACAGTGGTGAAGTTATCAGGAAGAAGGACGAGAACCTTCCTGCTCAGGTGCCTCCATTTTCCTACCTATTCTTATTGAGTGGATTTTGTAGGTTTTTTTTTGCCTTAATCTGATCGGTAGGTCGATTCCTTAATTCATAGGCCAATTCCTTGCCACTAAATTCTTTTAACTACTAATTTCCAGATGGTTGAAGATTCTCCACAAACTGGAAGCAGGTTACAGCTTTCAATCGTGCAAGGATATATGTCAAAGTTCTACAGGTCCACTGTCTATGCCATTAACGCTATCAGTGTAGCTGAATTATTTTTTACCCTTTTAGTTTGTTTCTATTTCAGGAAATATGGAACATGGGTTGCTAGAAATCCAGTCCTCGTGTTGATATTGTCATTGGCTGTAATTCTTCTACTTTGTGTAGGCCTCATCCGTTTCAAGGTGGAGACACGGCCTGAGAAGGTAGAATTTAACATGCAAATTGCTTCTTTCATCTTTTATGTTTAAATCCTAAAGAAAGGGAGTGTTTTAATTATTTAACCATTCTCTTTACTGCTGACATTTTTGGGTCCAACAAATGCTAGAATTAACTAAATTGATGAGTATTTGTGGAAAGAATTAGTGTATTTCAATGAATCTATTGAAATGCATACGATATACTAATATGCATTTGGAAGTGACAAATTTGGGGGCAATATTCTACTTCAGGAGTGCGGCTGGAGAAGTCATAAAAGTATATATTGTTGCTCATTTGACCGTGCTTTAAGCTCTGGGCAATCCGTCTAATCTAGTATTCATTATTATACTCTTATTAGCTCTACTTTTCTCCATATGCCAGTTAACTGCTAGTACTTGCACTATTTCAGCTATGGGTAGGGCCCGGGAGTAAAGTTGCTGAAGAGAAACGTTTTTTTGACACTCACCTAGCCCCTTTCTACAGAATTGAGCAGGTTTTGCAATATTCTACAATTTTATTTTTTTTATTTATTTTTTGCTTCCAGTCTAGTTTCCTTCTGTGCTTTTATTTTGATGTTCGCACATATACTCTTCTAGATGCTGGTTCTAGAGACTGAAAATAAGTTTCAAGGCCTCACAAAGGCTTGGGTCCTGTTTGTTGTCATCACTTGTGGAACAATTCCTCTCCCTTTCTTTCCTGTATACAGCAAACCAGTTAACATCAGTTTCTTGCTATGCCTTTCCTTATCGTAACAAAATTTTGCCATGAAAATGGCTGCAATAGGTTGACTAAATCTGTCATTATCACCAGTAAATGCTGTATTTATCATGATAATGTGCATGCATGTGTATTGTCATACCCGCAGGATGTGATAGTTGCCTTTTTTATTTCTTAATGCTCGAGCACAGAGACCACTATGCAGTATTCTGATTGCCTTGTGATATTTGATTTTTTATGATAAAAATTTACCCGCATGCCATTTTGTTTGCTTGATTTGGATTAGTTAGTTGCAAGATTTTTATTCCTCTTCTAATTCTGGAAAGAACTACTGGTGACATGTTTTCCAGCTAATTCTAGCGACTGTTCCAGATGCCGGGGCACAGAAATTGCCAAGTATTGTGACAGAAGATAACATCAAATTAGTTTTTGAAATACAAAAAAAGGTATTCGTTTTGTCTGGTATCACTCACTTTCTTGAAATTTAGGGTAACAGATTGTTGCATGCATCGCCAGGAACATCAATTGAGTATACATTTGCTGTTCTATTAGATTATTTTTCCATGTTCCTATTGGAGAAGGATGGTCTGAAATTTCTTAGGTTAATAGTGTTCAGCTTTGACAGGTTGATGGAATCCGTGCAAATTACTCTGGATCAATGGTATCTCTGACTGATATTTGCATGAAGCCACTGGACAAAGATTGTGCCACTCAAAGTGTACTACAGGTTGCTTTTTTTCTTCTTTTTTTGTTTCTGTTTGATTATTTGTATTTTTGGTATGCAATGAAATGCTTAAAAATATGTGAAAAGGAATTTGTTCCGTTCTTAGTTAGTGGTAACAATATTAATAGGACTATAGTGGTTCCTTAAAGGCTTGCCACTGTTACAGTTACATGTGTTTCCAATAACGAAAGATGAACCTAAAGGTACTTATTTTGATTTTGATTCTTCACTAATATTCCCCCCCTCCCCTCCCAGTACTTCCAAATGGATCCTCAAAACCTTGAAAATTATGGAGGAGTTGAGCATGTGAATTACTGTCTCCAGGTATATCTTTTTAGTCTCAGGTTCCATGTTCTTGGAAGCTTGAAGACAATTATCTCAAAAATCATGTCTTCCTCTCCACCCCTTCCCCCAGCTCCAATAATTCTCTGCCTGATTATTATGATGATACCATGTTATTTCAGCATTATACCTCTGCAGACACTTGTAGGAGTGCCTTCAAAGCTCCCCTTGATCCAAGCACTTCCTTGGGAGGTTTCTCAGGGAATAATTATTCGGAGGTATTTGTTTCCTTTCCTTGTAAATAGAAAACATAATTGGATCAGAAGTCTATAATAATCCTCTGACTACTTCTTTGGGACAGGCATCCGCATTTATTGTAACTTATCCAGTAAACAATGTGATTGATAAAGAAGGGAATGAAACTGATAAGGCTGTTGCTTGGGAGAAGGCTTTTATTCAGTTAGTGAAGGTTTGTTCTTTGTTTCAGTCCAGTGATTGTGTATATGGTGCCTGGAAACATACATGTATTTCCATTTTTTATAAACATGTTTACCGAATTGTGTCTCATGGTTATTAATATTTGTTGACACAAACATAAGAAGAGAGAGAAATAAGATAACACTGAAGGATCTGATCTGTTAGAGCAATAGACCACCCTCCTTAGTAGCCAGAATCCTTTTGTTAAGAGTACAAATCTGATCCTTTTCATTTCATTAAGGTAATGAACCAAAACACAAACAGAAATGAGTGAAAGATGATACAATTCAGTAAAAACAAAACAAAAGGGCTCCAGATAGCAGAAATAAGTGGGATGATATTAGACATCTGATCCAAACTGTAAGTGTCTTCTGTTAATATTGGATCTGCTGCAAAGGGCAAGTATCGTCCTGAATAGTTAGACCATTTAATATCATATATCTGTATCATCATTTCATTGCTTCATTTTATCTCAATCATCTCATGTGTTTTATGTGACAGAACGAATTATTGCCAATGGTGCAGTCGAAGAATCTCACCCTTTCTTTTTCATCGGAAAGCTCCATCGAGGAGGAATTAAAAAGGGAAAGTACCGCAGATGTCATTACTATTTTGGTGAGCTCTTTTCTTGGTAGAGAAAAAACATTTCCATTTTTAGGTTTTAAATAAGGTACTGTTTAGTGCAATGATAAATGCCCAGGGCTTGCAACAACAAGTTATTTGTTGTATACTACTTATGTAGCTAACTTTTGATGCCTTTTCCATTTCAGATTAGCTATCTTGTAATGTTTGCCTACATATCTCTTACTCTGGGTGACACACCTCATTTATCTTCATTTTACATTTCATCTAAGGTATGTTCTTTTTTACATGGCTTGAACTTTACCCTCTCCCTGTGTAGAACCCATAGTCTATCACATATTATTTTATTGTATTTCTGTGAATGTGAGGTTTTCTGTATTAAATATTCATATTTTCTTAAACTTTTCCCTTTCCTTCATTCAGTTTATATGATTGGTTGACTTCCAGGTGCTGCTTGGTCTATCTGGAGTTATGCTTGTCATGCTCTCTGTTCTTGGATCTGTAGGATTTTTTAGTGCCATTGGAGTAAAGTCTACATTAATCATCATGGAAGTTATTCCTTTTCTTGTATTAGCTGTAAGTTTCTTTCTTCTACATTTAGACTTCATGTGGTATCATTTTGCATGCATTGATCATTGAGCCTGAGATTTTAATGGGTTACTTCAATTCTAACTAGCTATAGTGCATCTTGATTACCTATCTCTTTTTATTAGCTAAGTAAAAGGCTCACAGATAAAAGAGCATGAACTAGTTGCCATCCCACCTGCTTTCTCAACTGCTGCATTTGACTTGAGCCAACAAGAGGTGCATTTTGCACTAAACGTTTAGGGTTATTAGAAGAGTAAAGATAAATGACACGAAGAGGATTACACTAAAGTGACACACATACATGCAATGGCATGATTTGTCACTCATTGTATAAATCAATTTGTCTCTTTTGCTTAAAGTTTGTTGTGAGGTTTAGCATAACTCTTTGGAGAATTTTCAAACATTCACGCATATAACCTTTCTTGCATAATGACTGACCATTACACTCATCTGGAGACTCGTAGTAGCTGAAATCTAAATATTATAATCTTTTATTTCAAAATAATCTCTATTCTGAATGGTAGATATTATATTGAATAACCTTCTCTTTAATCTAGGATTCTTACTCTCTTTTTTTTTTTAATTTCAAAGCTGATTTTGTCTTCTTCTTTTTTGGATAAAGCTGTGTTGTAGCTTATAATTAACTGAACTTCTCTGTCATATTAGGTTGGGGTGGATAACATGTGCATATTGGTGCATGCTGTTAAGCGGCAACCATTGGAGTTGCCACTAGAAGGACGAATAAGCAATGCTCTTGTCGAAGTTGGACCATCCATCACACTTGCTAGTCTATCTGAAGTTTTAGCATTTGCAGCTGGAAGTTTCATTCCTATGCCGGCATGCCGTGTGTTCTCTATGTTTGCTGGTCGGATATTTTAATCCTTTTTCTTTAAGACATTTATTATTTTTATTCCACTTTTCTTCTCAAAATAATTACACCATTTTATGTCATGCCTCTTTTGCAGCACTCGCTGTTCTTTTGGACTTCCTTCTGCAAGTTACAGCTTTTGTAGCTTTGATAGTTTTTGATTTTTTGCGAGCGGAGGATAAGAGAGTCGATTGCATTCCATGTATGAAAATTTCATCATCATATGCAGACACTCCTAAAGGTATTTGTTAAGAGGTTATTTACAAGTCATATTTATTTGATGCATTACCTCATTTTCTACATGGTTTCATTAACTGCGTTGTTTTATTCCTTATAGTAAACTCAAAATGGTTTCTGATTGAAAATGCAATGTGAATGATTAGGAATTGGTGGGAGAAGACCTGGATTGCTGGCACGTTATATGAGGGTACCAACTTGATTTTATGAAATGTTCATAGAAGTTACATCTTTTCAAATGCTAGTTTAAGATTAGGTGCTCAATTTTCTTATTGAAGAATGGGTGTTTCTGCTGAGCATTATTCACTAATCAAATTGACATTCTTGTCTTGTAGGAGATCCATGCACCCATACTCAGTCTTTGGGGAGTTAAGATAGCAGTCATTTCCATCTTTGCTGCTTTCACATTGGCCTGCATAGTGAGATGCTCAAGATTACTCTCTCATATTCCTATTTCTTTAGGTGCCTCTTAGGTGTCTTACTTTAACTTGTCATATTTATGGACCAAGTAGGCATTAACCACTCGAGTTGAACCTGGTTTGGAACAACAAATTGTTCTTCCTCAGGACTCATATCTTCAGGTTCAGTTTCTTGATACTGCTTTATAACTTGCTAAATACATCTGATATGGTGTTCTATTGTTGTGTGGCGAGTTAAACATGTGATATTTTGATTCATGCAGGGTTATTTTAATAATGTTTCAGAGTATCTCAGAATTGGCCCACCGCTATATTTTGTAGTTAAGAACTACAATTATAGGTAATTCCATTGCTTTTTTGCATAATTTCCCTTTCCTTGCTTTGATCTTTGAAGTGATGATACTGCACCCACAGCTCAGAATCAAGTCATACAAATCAGTTGTGCTCCATCAGCCAATGCGGTTCAAAATCTCTTTTAAATGAGGTGAATCTTTATTCCTTTTCTTATCTAATGAACATCACTCTGATATTTACTCCTTATGGGCATTAATTGTTGGAATGGTTGTATTTCCTCTGACAAGAATCTTTTGTCTTCATGCTGCTGTAGATTGCAAGAGCATCATTAACACCAGAATCTACCTATATAGCTATGCCAGCTGCTTCATGGCTTGATGATTTTCTTGTATGGATATCTCCAGAAGCTTTTGGATGCTGTAGGAAGTTCACAAATGGGAGTTATTGCCCCCCTGATGATCAGGTTGTTTTATAATCTTTCACAGAAGCTGGCTTTAATTCTGGCATGAAAATTTGAGCATATTTTTGCCTACTATGATGGTCACATGGCTGCCACTTCCTATGCAGTTCATATGGTCATTAAATTCTATTATGGATTTTGTTGTGGAAAGACATAAGATATGAATTTAATCTCAAATATCTACTTTCACTGTGTAATATTTTTGATATGTAATGACTTAAAATCAAATGGTAATGGCACCACCAGTGTTCAATATAAGGCCAATTGCAAGCCCATGTTGCTGATTATTGCAGATGATTGTGTGGTGTGACCATGGTAATTATGGGAATTTTGCGATGAAAATGTACCTTTTCATTTTCTGCTCTTCTTCTTATTGCTTCTCATTGGTGTCATTATTTATTCTCATTACATACCACTGAATAATGCTGAAGCTGATTCTTTTTTCCTGTGTCGCCCAGTTTCCTTGTTGTTCATCTGATACAGGCTCATGTGGTCTTGGTGGGGTGTGCAAAGATTGTACTACGGTAATCCACATTCTGTTCTTCTTGAAATTTTATTAAACAATTTCTGCCCATTTACCTTTGAAATGATTTGTGCTTGACTGTCAATTATCAAGGCAGTAGCTTCTATCATTTCTCATTTATAGCAGGATCAACTACTAATAACTCTTGGAATTTTTCAGTGCTTCCGTCACTCCGATCTGAATAATGATCGTCCATCTACATCACAATTCAAGGAGAAACTCCCATTGTTCCTCAATGCTTTGCCCTCTGCTGATTGTGCCAAAGGTGGCCATGGTGCTTACACTAGCAGTATAGATCTGCAAGGTTTGCTGAGTTGGAAATTTGTTCTTTCAATCCAGTTCAGTAAATTTAGGGAAAGTTGCAAACACAAATGCATGCATTAAAATAGTTCGTCTGCATGCCATATGGTTGCTTGTTATTTGAATGGGTATAAATTCCTCACCCCCCCCCCCCTCTCCTTTTCAGGCTACGAGAATGGTGTTATTCAAGCATCATCCTTCCGCACATATCACACGCCTCTTAACAAGCAGGTAGGCAGTGATTTCTAATGGTAAATTTTGCTCAATGTGATATGTTTCTTGTTCCTGTGTAAAGACCTTAACATTTTCTGCATCTCATTCTAGATTGACTACGTCAATTCAATGAGGGCTGCTCGAGAGTTCAGTTCAAGGGTTTCTGATTCTTTGAAGGTAAAAAATCAGAGAAAGTGAATACCACATGGTCTGACTGATGCTATATTTTTTAAAATAAATTATCCTTGTCGGATTTTTTAATCTTGTTTTTCCCCTATGATAGGAGGGTCAACTTTTGTTGCTTCTTTTGTATGATACTAGCTCTGTGCTCATTGAAGGACTGGTTTTTTATAAATTTATTTTTTGCAGAAGACTTGTCTCATAGTTGGCTGTATGCTAGTAAGGCTGTCTCTTAAATGATATTTGTTTTCTGGTGCAGATGGAGATCTTCCCATACTCTGTATTTTATATGTTTTTTGAACAATACCTTGATATATGGAGGACCGCATTGATCAACCTTGCCATAGCTATTGGTTAGTAATCTTTAGAAATCCTTAAACTGGCATGTTCTTTTTTGTGAGGAGTTCATGGATTGCATGCTTGGGGTTTTTACCTCACTTTCTTGCATTCTTGAAGATAACCTGTCTTCTCTTTATTTCACAAATTACTTTTTTTTTTTTGCTGAGGAGCTAGGCATTTGTTTGTTATTCTTCTATACTTGTATTCAACAAAATTTCAAGCCTTTAAGAGATTGTTTTGTTGATTTTGTATTACCTGTGCCTATATCTTTAATCATTAAATGTATCACACAGTGGTTTGATGATAATGACCCGGAGATCTGAAACAAAAAAGCAGTGTGTGGGCTGTCTGAGTAAAACATTTACTGATGCATATTTGTACCTTAAACCTTTATTGTTGTTTGGTTTTTAACAAATCCAAATGAATTATTTGGTTTAGTATAACTGTTAGTCATTTTCTCTTCTATAAAGCCTCAATTTATTTGGTGATGTACCAGGAGCTGTATTTGTTGTTTGCTTGGTCATCACTTGCAGGTCAGTGTTCTATTTGCCCATATTCACCTTTTCATTGACAAAAAAAATACTGGCTTCAGTGTTCGGTTCTTCTTTCCAGATGAACTGCTGTATTGGAGAATGACTTCGTGATTATTTTGTTTCCTAACTTTCTTTAAAATGTAGTTTATGGAATTCTGCGATCATTTTGCTGGTGTTGGCAATGATAGTCGTGGATCTGATGGTAACTCTGCTTCCTTTATCATTATCTATGTATTTTTCATTTTATTTGCAATAATTAACTTGTTCTGCCCAAGCATAATCTCTCTGCTTACAAGATGAAACTCCACAGGGTGTGATGGCAATTCTGAATATTCAACTGAATGCAGTCTCTGTTGTCAACCTTGTCATGTCAGTGGGCATTGGTGTTGAGTTTTGTGTGCATATAACACATGCTTTCTCGGTTAGCATCGCATCATTCTCCATTTTATTTGTATATTGTCTACTTTCCTTCAATGGAACTTCAAATTCATTCTTTCATTTCGTTCAGTTAAAAGAAAAATAGATGGAATCTGCATCTGGTTATTTTGGCTTGGTAGTTAACATGTTATTTAGAACCCATTACATATCGCATCAGAATATTTAATTCACTAGTAGTTAATTAATAACGCAACAAGGGAATTTGTTTCCCTCCCGAATGTGGAAACTTCATGCTTTCGGCTCTAAGGTTTTCTTGATGCACTGTCACACCTTTTCTTTGGCTTCATGTTCTTAAACAGGTGAGTTGTGGTGATAGAGACCAGCGAGTAAGGGATGCTTTGGGTACAATGGGAGCTTCTGTCTTCAGGTTCCTCTTTTCCCTCTGGCTCATATTATGAACTAGATTGCTGAGACCTCTGTGCTGCTCACTCTGTTGATACCTACTAATTAGCCATAACGCAACTATAGGCCGATTTGATTGACACCTCTTGAATTATTATTTTCTGATTTCAACCCACAAATTATAGGGTCTTTTGATTGGCACTTCCCCTTCTGTTAGATTCTGTCCATCTTAATCATTAAATATCACTTGCAAGTCACGTGTTTTCCTAAAAAACCACCCAAAGATTATCGGAAGATAAAAATAAAATAAAAAAATCAAGGCGGCTTGATTTATGATAATTTTATTATATTGTGGGAAGATCACATAACATGCGCCACTCACATGTTATTTAAAGAAGTTTGATGCAGTCTCCCTTTTTCCAAGAGATACACCATAAAAGAAGTAAATTTTAAAAATAGAAAGGCAAGAAAGGGAAAAATTATAATGTCTTTTACACCCCATTAATGCATAGATCATTGCAAGCATGATTCTTAGCTCAAATCACCTACTTTTATTTCAACGTGGAGTTCTGTATTAATCACAACCATCTTATTGAAAAATGGTCTCTGCCATGTAATTTTGCAGTGGCATCACGTTAACAAAGCTAGTTGGCGTGATTGTTCTTTGCTTCTCAAGGACGGAAGTTTTTGTGGTTAGTGTCCCTCCATTCAAATACCCATCACAAGAGCTAATATTTCCCAGTTTGTTTAACATCTCCCTCTCGTGTTCTGCAGGTTTATTACTTCCAAATGTACCTCGCACTGGTTCTTCTTGGTTTCTTGCATGGGCTGGTGTTCTTACCGGTAAGCTTGTTGAGTTTCCAAATCCCTCTTCACTTCATTGTTACCATCTAGCTTCTTTTCTGGATCAATCATAAAATAGATGTTGGTGGGTATATTTCAGTGACAAGAAAAATGTAGCATGTTCATATACCTAGATCGAAGTTGGACAAACACATCAATCAATAAAAAGTTGTCTCATCTTTTAGGAACCAAACTTCGGGGAAATCTGAGGTTTTCAATTTTGCCTTAGGAAGGGTTTGTAAATTTTCATCTCGCATTCTTGTAGAACAGATAAGAGAACGCTATCTTCCCCTGGATCAACTGTTTGCAGGTTGTTTTGAGCATGTTCGGTCCACCTTCAAGATGTAAACTTGTCGAGAAGCAAGAAGACCGGCTATCAGTTTCCTTGAGGCCCTGAGAAGCTGTAAGCTGTAATGCTGTATCATAGTTCTTTTTGTAGGTTAACCAATATGCTCTTCTTCTTCTTTTCTTTTCTTTTCTTCGAGATACTAAAGTTTAATATATAGTTAGTGAAGCAAAAACGCTCAAAATGGGTCCTTAAATATGTAAAGTACAGAGTGTTTTTCCAGGAAGAAAATGGTTGGGCTGCAAGGTTACAGATTTGTCTATTTTCTTTCGATGCACACTTGGCTGTTGATTCCAATCGATTGTGCTTCATTTCCTTTGATCTGTCCCGTTATCTTTTGATCTTTGCCTTTCTTTCTATTAGTGAATTCCTAGAATGTTGTCATAATCATTATTTTACCGTCGGCTAAGAAGTATACTCTTTCAATGGTTTGCAGCTGGACTTTCTTTGTCAATTAATACTACAAAATCACAGGGTATAAGTCCTGTTTTATGAGTTTTATTCATGGTGTCGGTATCTAGTTCTAGTTCGGTGTATACAACAAGCTTCCTTGAAATATCTTATATATTAAAAACCAAAAAGGAATTTCTAGAATGTAATCGGAGTTGGTTCGCATATCAATTTGGTTATAAATCATGTTTTTTATATTTTAATATTTAAAAAAAAACATTTAAAAA
>Ga0325410_1005408_pt1 | contig 14084 bp, 13 predicted proteins | sample PopdelMetagenome_16_FD_206182 | JGI IMG/M metagenome (GOLD analysis project Ga0325410, IMG submission 206182) | Populus deltoides microbial communities from Bellville, Georgia, United States - Xylem-PdIQD-R3 | ecosystem: Host-associated > Plants > Phyllosphere > Stem > Wood/Secondary xylem... | reverse complement strand
TATATATATATATATATATATAATATGCCCCCTCAATTCGAGAGTGGAGGATCGACCCGAAGCTTGAATTGAAAAGTAGTAAAGAAAGTAGTAGAAAGCAGCTAAGTAAAGACATTTGAAAGTTGATCCTAAGAAGAGATAAACAAATCTGAATCTCTTTCTTCACAATCCTGTCTCGTATAAAATAATAATAAACCTTAACATGTTTAGTAGGAGCATGAAAGATAGGATTCGTAGATAAATAAGTAGCATTAAGATTATCACACCAAATGGTAGGAGCAGAAGTAGAAGGGATTTATAGATCTATCAATAAGTTTTGAAGCCAGATAACCCCAGTAATGTGATCTGCTAAGGTTTTATACTCAATCTTGGTAGAGGAGCAGGCAACTGTGCGTTGCTTGCTTGATTTCCCCGAAATCAACGTTTGACCAAAGAAAACCAGGTAACCACCTATAGACTTGCGATCATTAATACTATCTGCCCAATCTACATTCGTAAAGCAATGTAAAGCAAATGAGGAACTACGAGTGATATATAAGCCATAGGATGTCATACGCTGAAGATAACACAAAATGCGTTTAATGAAAACCCAATGAGAATCTATAGGAGCATGCATAAATTGATAGACTATGTTGACAGCAAAGCAGATTTCTAGCCTCGTAAAGGTGAGATATTGAAGAACAACAATGATTTGAAAAAACCATATAGGATCAGAAAATAAGGAATTTGGTAGTATGGTAGCTTTGGAGGTATAGATAAGAGTATCAACAAGTTTGCAGGAGGTCATAACAGCCCGAGTATGAATGTCAATAATATATTTATGCTGTCATAACATCAGACTCATACTGGTGGACTGAACCTCAATGCCCAAAAAATAATAAACGGTGTCTAAGTCATGAAGCTTAAACTTTAAGCTCAACAACTATATTAGGTGGTGAAGCATAATAGAGTTTCTATCTATAAGTAGGATATCATCAACATAAACCAGAAGATAAAAGATACCAGCACCAACAAACAAGATAAATAAAAATGTGTCAACATTAGTAGCGTGAAAGTAAAGAAAAAGCAGAAAATCACTCAGATGAGTGTACCTTGCCCGCGAGGCCTATTTTAAACCATATAGAGACTTAAGTAACCAACACACATGAAAGGGAAGAGTAGAGTCAGCAAAACCTGGAGGTTGTTTCATATAGACCTCTTTGACAAAGACTTTATTGAGGAGCATTATGGATATCGAGTTGATGAATCTTCCAACCATGCCAAACCACAATGAAAAAGACTAATCTAACAGTCACCTGCTTAATAACAGGATTGAAAGTCTTAGAGTAATCAATGCCTTGTTGCTGAGTAAAACCTTTAGCAACTGATCGCGTCATATACCGCTCAATGCTGCTATCCACATGATGCTTTATTCTGTACACCCAACAACTACCAATAACATTCATCAAAGGATGGAAAGGAACCAATGACCAAGTATCATTAAAGCACAAGACCTGAATTTCATCTCGCATAACATTCATCTCGAATGCAATGGTTTATAGTTAGGAGAAGGTATGACCTAAAAGAGAGGAGCAACAAAGGTTGCTACAGACAATGTCAGAAGGGCGATCTTTAGCAGCCAAGGATGAAGAATCATGAGATGTTGACGAGTAGTAGGACGAGGTGGAGGAGAACCTGAACCTCTAAGATGCTGAGGAGGATAAGAGGAGAGATCAACAATGAGTTATAGATCGACTGAAGAACCTATCCTAGGTCTGAAACTCGCAGCAGTAGAGGTTGAATAGCCCGTGACAAAATAATGGTTGACTATGGTAACAAACCTGGAAAAATACAACTCTGAAGGAGGAGAACCTATTTGTAAACCCCGGGAAAAATAAATAAATAAATAAAAGGGAAGAAATTCATGCATATGGTTAAATAAAAACAGGAATTCAGAAATTTTTGAATATAAATTTCTGGACGAAATAATTCGGGACATTATAATAAACTCAGTACTGTTGAGGGTTGGATTTAATTAAAGAGAATAAAACACTCAAAAGAAAAGGGGGGCCTAAATGCAAATAAGAGAAAATATGGAGTATAAATACTCTCTCGTCACCAAAAAAATATATGTAGGAACCATAAGGAGAGAAAATAGGGAGTTTTATACCCATTCTTGGGAAATCAAGAGAGAAACACTAAAATTTCAAGAACCCATCCAAGATTAAGAGCTTATAGATGGGATAAACACTTGAGAGGAAAGGATTACCAAGAAATTAAACAAGAAGAAAAGAAAGGAGGGAGTTGAGAATCTTCAACTGGTTGAAGATCAAAATCTTAATTTTGTACCGGGTAAGGTGTTCTAAACATGATCTTAAAAAAATTCATTTTTAATTCGATAAAGAATTGATGCCTTGATATTGAATCATAGGTTAGGGTTCTTAGACATAAATTGGGGAAAAAGTACTTATTGTTAAGATTAAGTTAATTCATGTGTGGTATGTAGTTTATGAAAGTATTGTGTGAAGGGGAGGGGGAGACGAATCTGGACAGACTTGTCTCATGACTTTCGATGAGATTTTGGGTAGGAGGATGAGGGAATTAGAATCGGGTTCCTCGTAGAAATTATAGATTTGAATGTTAGCTAACCCAGGGAAACTGATCTTGCTCAATTTGGAGATGTAGAACTCCAGTTATGGGTTATCAACTGAGACTGAGTAGTGACTGTTTATGTAGGGCAGTAGGACTAATTAATTAATGAGCAATTTTGACTATCTTAGAGGCAAAACTGGGTTCTCCTCCCTTTAGAGAACTTGTAGCCTCGTGTCTTAGCTTTCTAACAAGATCAATCTCACTTAAAATGATGTTTTAGAACTTTAGATATAGTTAAAAATCTGTGAGTTTTTTACATTAATAGTTGAAAATTGGATAGTAACAATTGAAAATTTGACAGTAACAGTTCAAAATTAGACAGTAACGGTTGGACAGTAACAGTTGAAAATTAGACAGTAACAGTTTAAAATTAGACAGTAACGGTTGAAAATTAGATAGTAACAGTTGAAAGTTAGACAATAACAGTAGACTCTCACGTGAATACTATATATAAGGATATAAAAGAATTGAGTCATACGAATACTTGTATATTGAGATACTAACTCTGAAAATATACGTGATGTATGTATGTTAATATGAGGAAATGAACATACATAGAAAGTAACATATGAGTAATGGATGAATATGGATTCTTTATAATATCAGCTTGAAGGAATCATAACTAAAAACTTCCTTATGATTCAGGAAGAGCAACCAGGATTGGATCTTCTGTTAGGGGAGGTCGCGAGACAGGCGAAGCAGGTGCGTGATTTTCCTCCTATTTTCACTTTTACAATTTAAAATTCTTCCGGTGAATGTAATTACAATAAATGTCGTGTTCAATGTAAATAAAGTCTAGTGATTTACAAGATTAGCTTCGGCTAATGGCATCCGTGATAGGATTACCGAGACATGAATTACAAGATTAGCTTCGGCTAATGGCATCTGTGACAGGATTGTGGGGTTATGAATTTCAAGATTAGACTTTGCAAGAACACCCAGTTCATGCAAGTAAATAAGAGTATTCAAATTAAGAATATACAAATGAGTGTTAAGTGAGTTAAAGGATTTACAAGCAAAATATAAGTCCTCTGTTAGAATTCTTATGGATCTGATAGAAAATTAATACTCCATTCGTATTCATTACCTGAGCATATATATATTCTTTATCAACATAATGGTATGTTTGTTTATGTAACAGATCCATCAAATATCCATGGAGATCATTAGTTTAGGACCCTACTTTGTGAAGCTCGTGTAAATCTTTAACTTAAACAAAAGAGAATTAAGATATTTATGTAGTATACTTTTGTGTAAAACTTGATGTATTTATAAAAGTTCAGCTTAGCATGTAGCATTTTAATTATCTTGTAATTAACCGTTTTGAAATATTTAAAAACACTTATTATGTTGTAAATGCTTTTTTTGCATATTAGTATTTCTTTCTTTTAAATTTTATGATATGATGTATGGACTATGTTCATATTGAACTTACTTGTAGGATATATATATATATATATATATATATATATATATATATATATATATATATATATATATATATATATATATATTGTGTAGACTGTATGAGCTGCGGAATTATGGGACCTTGTGATGATGGGATTGATTGAGTAAATTGGTAGTAGTCAATAACTTGGGATGTCCTAAATGTAAATGAAACTCTGCCGAATTTTTGGTAAAAAGAAAAAAAAATTTACCCTTAAATAAAGAGGATGTGTTGGGAACTTTTAACAATGATCGATCGTACAGTCGGACTGTTACAGTTTGTATCAGAGCCCTGGTATGGGTTCTGGGAAGAAATCAAAAGAGGTTGTTGATGTTTATTAATTTATTGCAGAATGGTACGTACTCGTCAAGAGATTAGAACAGATCTATCCACTGCAGGGAGGGGGAATAGAGATGTAGACTTTTTCGAGGGGCAAGAAGAGAGCCTTTTGAAAGATACTGCTTCACATGCACTGGTAGTATCGACTCAAGCAGGGCATGAAGAAGTGACGGGGCCTCAAATTAGACAGGCACCAAGGCAAACTAGGGATGTTCGGCCGACCATGTGAGCTCCACGGGAACAAGTGGAGGTGCCCCCTCAAACTACACCAACAGGGCCATCTGTTTCTTATGTTGATTCGATGCTCCTGGCCCAAATAGTCAAAGCAATAATGGAAGGTATGGCTAATGCTGCCACTCCTATACCAGCACCCCCACCTACACCCATCATACCAACCATTTCAGAAGTAGCTACAACTACTAATGATGTGGTACATCTAGTTCGTTTGGTGAAAAGTATGAGAGAAATGGGTTGTGAACCCTACTCAGGTGAACAGAATGCTGAAGTGGCGAGAAGGTGGATTAGAAAGGTGGAGAAAACCATGATTCAAATTAAGATACCACATGATCTACGAGTAGATTGTGCTACTCAATTACTATCAGACGGTGCTATGACTTGGTGGGAGACAGTTCAGTTAAAAAGGGCTACAGAAACCCTATCCTGGGATGACTTCAAGATAGAGTTTTAAAATCAATATTACTCCAAATATCATCGGAAGATGAAGGAACATGAATTCTTGGCCTTGAGACAAGAGGGAATGTCAGTACTTGAGTATGAGAGACGATTTCATGACCTCTCACTATTCGCACCACATTATGTCCCATCAGAACAACACATGATGGAAAAATTAAGGGATGACTTCAGACAAGAATTGAAGCAGGGGTTGATTGCTTTGCAATTTAAGACAGTAAGGGAACTGATTGAGGTAGCACAGGCCTTGGAGGCTTGTATGGAAGAAGGCCAATAGAGATGGGGGTGCAGGAAAATGAAAGGATATGGAATTTTTAGGCAGGCCACCACTTCCAAAGAAGGGTAGAGGCGAACAGTTCCTTCAATTCAAAAAGAAAAGGGGGACGTCAACTAGCTTCCAACAGGATATCGGTGGGAGGTTGGGAAGTGGTCAGACCCACTCTAGGGCTATAGCTGCAAGGGGGCATAATGATCAGAAGGAAATTGTTTACCCTCAATGTGCTTAGTGTGAACAAAGACACCCCGGGAGTTGTATGGTTTCTCTTGAACGATGCTATATATGTCGAGGGGAAGGTCATAAGTGGAAAACCTGTCAGTACTTGGAAAGAGGATGTCATCACTATGGCGAGAATGGTCACTTTAAAAGGGAATGCCCCCAGTTAAACAATGAACAACCTTAGAGACATAGGCAGCAAAGTCATAGTCATCAACATTCCATCACAGTAAACAGACCGGGAAGGTCGACTCAGTCAGGAACTAACTCAAATAGGGGACGACCTAGAGTGCAAAATGAAAGGGATCAAGGAAGGGTTTTCCATATGACCCAAGAGGATGTTAGAGCAGCATCAGATGTGGTGGCAGGTATGCTGCAAATAAATGACTATCAAGTGCATGTTTTGTTTGATTCTGGTGTCCCTCACTCCTTTATAGCAAATAAAAATGTAACCAAATTGAGTAAGGAAACAAAAAGGGTAGAGAAAGGATTTATTATTGGGACACCCTTGGGTGAAACTGTAGAAACAAATGTTGTATTTGAAGGGGTGAGAATTAACATTAATGGGTGTGAACTAAAAGCATATTTAATACCCATAGAATTAAGTGATTTTGATATAATTCTAGGTATGAATTGGTTGGGCAAGAATAAGGCTCGTCTTGACTGCTTTACAAAAACAGTAACCTTCCAAGGGGCTAAGGGTGAAACAATGGTCTTTAAGGGAGAGAGAACTTCCAACTTTACAAATATAATCTCGGGTATGGTTATGAGAAAACTACTAAAGAAAGGTTGTACAACATACCTTGCCTATGTGATAAATTCAAAAAAGGGTAAAATAGGATTGTCTAACATTTCAATTGTGAGGGAATTTCTGGACGTATTTTCGGAAGAATTGCCAAGACTATCCCCATAAAGAGAAGTTGAAGTCACCATAGATATATTCCCTAAGGTGTCTCCTATAGCCCAACCACCGTATAGAATGGCCCCAAAAGAATTGGATGAGTTGAAAATTCAATTGCAGGAGCTTTTAGACAAAGGGTTCATACGACCAAGCAACTCACCTTAGGGGGCACCCGTATTATTTGTAAAGAAGAAAGACAGAACGTTGAGGCTTTGCATAGATTACCGTCAGCTGAATAAAGTGACGGTAAAGAACAGATATCCACTACTGCAGATAGATAATTTGTTCGACCAGTTGAAGGGTGCTAAAGTATTCTCAAAGATTGATTTAAGATCAGGATACTACCAGATGCGAATCAAAGGGTAAGATGTGCCAAAAATTGCCTTCAGAACTCGCTACAGACACTTCGAGATCTTGGTGCTACCCTTTAGATTAACTAATGCTCCAACACTTTTTATGGATTTAATGAACTAAGTATTCCAACCATACCTTGATAAGTTTGTTGTTGTATTCATCGATGACATCTTGGTTTACTCCAAATCCTATGAGGAGCATGAACAACACTTGAGACATATATTACAGACTCTGAGGAGCCGTCAGTTGTATGCCAAGTTGGATAAATGTGACTTCTGGTTAAAAGAAGTTACCTTTTTTGAGCATATAGTGTCTTTAAAAGGCATTTTTGTGGACCCTCAAAAGATGGAAGCAATTTTGAGATGGGAAAGGCCTACTACGGTAACTAAAATTCGTAGTTTTCTCGGATTGGCAGGGTATTATAAAAGATTTATCGAAGGGTTTTCAACGATAGCAACTCCGTTGACACAACTCACCAGGAAGAACATAAGATGAGAGTGGTCAAAGGAGTGCAATGAGAGCATTCAAGAATTGAAGAGAAGGCTTACTACTTCCCCCGTACTAATCCTTCCATTCAGAATAAAAGGCTTTGTAGTCTACAGTGATGCCTCAAGAAAAGGACTGGGTTGCATTCTAATGTAGCATGGAAAAGTAGTTGCCTATACATCGAGACAATTGAAGACTCATGAAGTCAACTACCCAGTTCATGACTTAGAATTGGCAGTAGTAGTTTTTGCTTTACGAGTATGGAGGCACTACTTATACGGATCCCGGGTTCAAATTTTCACGAATCATAAAAGCCTTAATTATCTGATGTCGCAGAAGGAATTGAATATGCGACAACGGAGATGGGTAGAATTAATTAACGACTACGACTGTATTATAGATTATCATCCAGGAAAAGCGAATGTAATCGCAGATGCTCTCAGCCGTAAAGACAAGGCGATTAGAGGTGGACTAGCGACTTGGAATGAGAAAACCATGATTGAGCAAAAAAGATTGGGGGCAGTATTAAGTGTGAGTCCGGAAGGATCCTTAATGGCTCAACTAAAGGTGAAGTCAGGATATCGAGATCAAATATTAGAGGTACAACAGCATGATGATGAGCTGTCAAAAGTGAGAATGAAACTGGAATTGAGGGGGGGTGAAACTCTTTTTCGAATGGGTGATGATGGAATAATGATGTTGGGGCGATGTATGTATGTGCCTGACAACAAAGCCCTTAAACAAAAGTTACTATGAGAGGCTCACGAGTCTAAGTTCACTATACATCCAGGTAGTACTAAGATGTACCAAGATATGAAGCAGTACTACTGGTGGCCAAATATGAGAAAAGAAGTGGTTGGTTACATGGCAAAATATACTATCTGCCAACAAGTAAAAGTAGAACACTGAAAACCAGCAAGGCTGTTACAAGCATTACCAATCCCTGAATGGAAGTGGGAGATGATCACAATGGACTTTGTGTCGGGACTACCTAGAGGAAAGAAGGGAAATGATGCAATCTGGGTCATTGTGGATCGACTCACTAAATCTGCCCTTTTCCTACCAGTAAAGATGACAGATTCAGTTGACAAGTTGGCTAAGATTTATGTGAACAAAATTGTAAGGCTTCATGGAGTCCCAACATCAATTGTTTCAGACCGAGACCCAAGATTTACTTCACGTCTCTAGCCGAGCATACAACATGCCTTGGGAACAAATTTGAGTATCAGTACTGCCTTTCATCCGCAGACTGATGGCCAATCTGAGAGAATTATTCAGATCTTAGAGGATTTACTAAGGGCATATGCTTGGTGGATACTAGGAGGAGCATCTATCACTAGTAGAATTCACGTATAACAATAGTTATCAGGCAATAATTGGAATGGCCCCATTTGAAGCTCTTTATGGAAGAAAGTGTAGGACACCCTTGTGTTGGGAAGAAGTTGGCGAAAGAAAGCTGTATGGGGCAGAATTAGTACAAATCACTACTGAAAAAGTGAGGATTATTAAGGATTGAATGAAGGTGATTTAGGATAGACAGAAGAAGTATGCAGATATTCGAAGAAGTCCACTTGAATTTTGTCCCGGAGATAAAGTGTTTCTGAAGGTAGCTCCATGGAAGCACATACTAAGATTCGGCATGAAGGGGAAGTTAGCTTTGAGGTTCATTGGACCATTTGAAATCCGAAAACATATCGAACCTGTAGCATATGAAATAAACTTACCCTCACAGTTGGCCAAGGTTCACAATGTATTCCATGTTTCTTTGCTGCGAAAAGCCGATGTAGACCTTTCGAGAGTGTTACCTCATGTGCTAGTAGAGGTAAAAGAAGACTTAACACTTGAGGTAAGACCGATAAAGATACTCGATTGGGGTGAGAAAGAACTTCATAATAAGAAAGTTCGCATCATCAGAGTCTTATGGCGAAGCTCACAAATCGAGGAAGAAACATGGGATAGAGAATCAGAATTGAGACGAAAATTCCCCGACTTGTTTATAAACTCAGGTACATCACTCAAATTTCGAGGACAAAATTTCTATTAGGAGGGGAGAATGTAAACCCTGGGAAAAATAAATAAATAGATAAATAAAAGGGAAGAAATTCATGCATATGGTTAAATAAAAATAGGAATTCAGAAATTTTTGAATATAAATTTCTGGGCAAAATAATTCGGGACATTATAATAAACCTGGTACTGTTGAGGGTTGGATTTAATGAAAGAGAATAATAGACTTAAAGGAAAAGGGGGGCTTAAATGCAAATAAGGGAAAATATATAGTATAAATACTCTCTCCTCACCAAAAAAAAATCTGTAGGAACCATAAAGAGAGAAAATAAGGAGTTTTATACCCATTCTTGAGAAATTAAGAGAGAAACACTAAAATTTCAAGAACCCATCCAAGATTAAGAGCTTATAGATGGGATAAACACTTGAGAGCAAAGGATTACCAAGAAATTGAACAAGAAGAAAAGAAAGGAGGGAGTTGAGAATCTTCAACTAGTTGAAGATCAAAATCTTAATTTTGTACCGGGTAAGGTGTTCTAAACATGATCTTAAAAAAATTCATTTTTAATTCGATAAAGAATTGATGCCTTGATATTGAATCATAGGTTAGGGTTCTTAGACATAAATCGAGAAAAAAGTACTTATTGTTAAGATTAAGTTAATTCATGTGTGTGGTATGTAGTTTATGAAAGTATTGTGTGAAGGGGAGGGGGAGACAAATCTGGACAGACTTGTCTCCTGACTTTCGATGAGATTTTGGGTAGGAGGATAAGGGAATTAGAATCGGGTTCCTCATAGAAATTATAGATTTGAATGTTAGCTAACCCAGGGAAACTGGTCTTGCTCAATTTGGAGATGTAGAACTCCAGTTATGGGTTATCAACTGAGACTAAGTAGTGACTGATTATGTAGGGCAGTAGGACTAATTAGTTAATGAGCAATTTTGACTATCTTAGAGGCAAAACTGGGTTCTCCTCCCTTCAGAGAACTTGTAGCCTCGTGTCTTAACTTTCTAACAAGATCAATCTCACTTAAAATGAAGTTTTAGAACTTGAGATATGTTAAAAATCTGGTGAGTGTTTAGATAGTAACAGTTGAAAATTGGATAGTAACAGTTGAAAATTTAACAGTAATAGTTCAAAATTAGACAGTAACGGTTGGACAGTAACGGTTGAAAATTAAATAGTAACATTTTAAAATTAGACAGTAACAGTTGAAAATTGGACAGTAACAGTTGAAAGTTAGACAATAACAGTAGACTTTCACGTGAATACTATATATAAGGATATAAAAGAATTGAGTCATACAAACACTTGTATATAGAGATACTAACTCTGAAAATATACGTGATGTATGTATGTTAATAAGAGGAAATGAACATACATAGAAAGTAACATATGATTAATGGATGAATATGGATTCTTTATAATATCGGCTTGAAGGAATCATAACTAAAAACTTCCTTATGATTCAGGAAGAGCAACCAGGATTGGATCTTCTGTTAGGGGAGGTCGGGAGACAGGCGAAGCAGGTGCGTGATTTTCCTCCTATTTTCACTTTTACAATTTAACTTCCGGTGAATGTAATTACAATAAATGTCGTGTTCAATGTAAATAAAGTCTAGTGATTTACAAGATTAGCTTCGGCTAATGGCATCCGTGATAGGATTGCCGGGACATGAATTACAAGATTAGCTTCGGCTAATGGCATCTGTGACAGGATTGCTGGGTTATGAATTTCAAGATTAGACTTTGCAAGAACACCCAGTTCATGCAAGTAAATAAGAGTATTCAAATTAAGAATATACAAATGAGTGTTAAGTGAGTTAAAGGATTTACAAGCAAAATATAAGTCCTCTGTTAGAATTCTTATGGATCTGATAGAAAATTAATACTCCATTCGTATTCATTACCTGAGCATATATATATTCTTTATCAACATAATGGTATGTTTGTTTATGTAACAGATCCATCAAATATCCATGGAGATCATTAGTTTAGGACCCTACTTTGTGAAGCTCGTGTAAATCTTTAACTTAAACAAAAAAGAATTAACATATTTATGTAGTATACTTTTGTGTAAACCTTGATGTATTTATAAAAGTTCAGCTTAGCATGTAGTATTTTAATTATCTTGTAATTAACCGTTTTGAAATATTTAAGAAACACTTATTATGTTGTAAATGCTTTCTTTGCATGTTAGTATTTCTTTCTTTTAAATTTTATGATATGATGTTTGGACTATGTTCATATTGAACTTACTTGTAGGATATATATATATATATATATATATATATATTGTATAGACTGTATGAGCTGCGGAATTATGGGACCTTGTGATGATAGGATTGATTGAGTAAATTGGTAGTAGTCAATATCTTGGGATGTCCTAAATGTAAACGAAACTCTGCCGAATTTTTGGTAAAAAGAAAAAAAAATTACCCTTAAATAAAGAGGATGTGTTGGGAACTTTTAACAATGATCGATCGTACAGTCGGACTGTTACACTATTCCTGCAGAATGATCATTAGAAAAACAAGTAGATGGTGACTTAAGGGTAAGGTTGGGTGGCATTGGGTTGGTGGCAAACATGGTTGGCTGGTGGGTTATCTGGTTTGGTTGGTTACTAATATGGTGGATTGGTGGGGTAGTAAGGTGAAAATTTAGGGAAGGATTCAAGGTTGACAAGTGTGTAGGCTGTATAAGATGGGAGGAGGTGATTAGGTGTTGTGCTATCTGTTCAGATTTTGTAAAAGGAAACACATTTTCATAAAAACAAATATGATGGGAGACATAAACTCATGAGATGCTAAATTAAGACAATAATAACCTAGATGAGAGGAACTATAACCTAAGAACACATATGGAGATGAATGAAAATCCAACTTATGAGCATAATAAGTATGCAAAAACAGAACATAAAGACTCCTAAAAGTACGCCAAAAATCATAATCAGGAGTACGATGAAACAAACACTCAAATGGAGATTGATTTTGGAGGACAAGAGTAGGCATGCAATAGATAAGATATACTTACGATTCAAACACAATTCTAAAACCATAATGCAGCACTACAATGTCTTAGAAGGGTAACACCAGTTTCAATAATATGCCGATGACGATGCTCAACGGTGTCATTTTGCTGATGTGTATGAAAAAAATAACTTGTGATGAATACCAATAGTCTGGAAGAAACTGTTTAACTTACGATATTCACCACCCTAATCAGTTTAAACAAATTTAATTTTGTGTGAAAACTAACGCTCAACAAGCACTTGAAAACAATGGAATGTAAAAAACACATTAGATTTTGCAACAAGAGAATAATACCATATATGTTTTATATGCGTATTGATAAAGATAACAAAGTAACGAAAACCATTAGAGGAAAAGATAGGAGCAGGGCCCCAAATATCTCTAAATATCAAATCAAGTGGGGTTGTATTTTTATGACTCGTAAGTCTCAACGACAAACGCAATGACTTGCCTAGTGGACAAGCTTGACATTAAATAAGAGAGCATTTAGAAGTACAAGTTATTTTATTTTTAGAAACTAACAAATTGAAAATACAGGAAGTAGGATGACCCAATCGACGATGCCATAGATCAATAGTCGTAGAGATGCAAGGAGACCAATAAGCTTAAGGGATGGATGTGGTAGAAGACTTAAATAGAACATAGAGACCATCGTTACTCTGATTGAAAAGGATCACTGCCTTGGTGATGAGATCTTTTACATAAAATACAGATGCGTGAAATTGAAAATAAACATTATTATCATGACAAAAATTTTAAATAGAAAGCAATGGTTTGGTAACATAAGGAACATGAAGAACATTAGATAATTTAAATGTGTGTTTTGGGGAACGTAACATTGTATGCCTAATATGGGATATGAAAAGGCCTTAATCGTCACCAACATGCAAATGATCATTATCAAGATAGGGTATAGAATTGGTCAGAGTTGCAAGATTAAGCATAACATGTTGGTTCGCTCTAGTGTCCAGGAACCAAGTAGTGGGAGAAATATTACCAACAACAAATATTGGCAGATGGTTGTTGTCCACTGCTGCGAAACTGGACATATTGAAGGGTTGTGTGGCCGAAGGAGAAACAAAGCTGACACTTGATGTTCTGCTCAAAAGACCAGTGAGGAGACCACTGTTTAGAATCAGAGGGACGCTTGTTCTGCTACTAGTTGCTTTGCTTCCAGTCAGTGGGAGTAGAGGGATGAAAGCCATGAAAATCAGACCTATGTTGGTAGTTGTGGCGGTTGCTATTTGGATGCTAGTTGCCACAAGAGCGACCTCTGTTACGACTAAAGTTAGGGTTGTGCTGATACTAGGCAAGATAAGTAGAGGGCAGCAAAGATAGTATGGGTAATAGAGGTGGGTTTGTAGCCATGGATTGAAGGGAAGGCTTTTACAGAAACTCATGGGTAAGGAGATGACTATAAAGGTCAGCATATGATAATGATTTTACCTTGGTAGTTGCTTGACCGCTTTTTATGTTCGGCTTGTTTTAACTCGCAAGTGCACGAGTGTGCGATGTAGCAATTAACTCGGTAAGATCGAGGTCATATCCACAGAGAGCTAGATCTGGAAATTAAGTTAGGTAACAAAAAAAAACTCAAGAGAAATTAAATTAACAATAACTTGGTTGAAAATGATTGATGGATTTGTTTTCAAAGATGAAAAAGTGTAAATAGATTTTAAATGACAAGAAAAAGTAAGTCTTG
>Ga0325410_1005407_pt1 | contig 14087 bp, 5 predicted proteins | sample PopdelMetagenome_16_FD_206182 | JGI IMG/M metagenome (GOLD analysis project Ga0325410, IMG submission 206182) | Populus deltoides microbial communities from Bellville, Georgia, United States - Xylem-PdIQD-R3 | ecosystem: Host-associated > Plants > Phyllosphere > Stem > Wood/Secondary xylem... | reverse complement strand
CATCAATCCACAATGCCATGAGTTGAAGTACCAATATGGTTAAAAGAAAATGCAGATTGAGACAGAACAATTTTAATTCTCCTGATTCTTTTAATTGAATCTCTTTCAAATGCATGTCCTGGGCACATTCTGATTCTGACTAGTCTTTTTTTTTTTCAATAGCTTGAACCCGATTTCATCTATAATTCTTTCTTGAATCTTACTGAATTTTCAATTCATAATCATGAGAGGAAAATTAGAGGTGAAGAGATTAACCTAACAGAAGAAAAGGGATTCATTGTTGGAGTTTCATACGTTGAAGCAACAATATTTTAATGCTGTCTGGGCCGTGACCATACGTTAGGCTGTCGATGCATCGTTTGCCACTTACATGACTTCGAAGTTGAGATTTATTTCCGAGATCTGTGACATTTTACCTGTGAACTGCCACCATTAGGTAACAGGCTAGAACTTGGTCGGAAGTTTCGAACTTTCAGCCGAGGAATAATATATTTAGGTTTTTGTTTAGTTAAAGAGTCAGACAATAAGCTTTTGTAAAAATATAAAATAAACATGTTACTAGAACATTTTTTAAAGTAGTTCCCATGCTTTTAAAATAAAAAAATATTTGTTTTTTATTTTTATTTTCATTTTCATTATTTCTCTCTGTTTTATTTTAAAATAATAACCAAATAACATGACTCAAATATAATAAAGGAGTGATTAAATTTAAAATTTTTGTTAAATTAATTTAAATATTATATTTTTAATAATATAATAACGATTATTTTTTATAAGTATGATAACGATTATTTTTTAAAATGTTTTTTTTAAAAAAATATTAAAATAATATATTTTTTATATTTATTTTTGATATTAATATATCAAAATAATTTAAAAACACTAAAAAAACAAATAATTTTTTTTAATAAAAAAAAGTTAAAATTCACTCAGATATCCCATAAAAAAATGGTGGGTTTGATAAGAAATAAAAAAAGAAAGAGAGAAAATAATGAGTGGGGGAGAGTGATGATAATTACTCACTGGATACATCATTATCTTGTGTGTATATATATATATTTTTTTATCATCGAAGCAGGTACTTTCGTAATTCTAACAAAGTCATCATAAAACGGGGAAAAAGCGGTAGGACAATCATGCTGTGTGCGTGGACAGAAGAAAGGGAAGGAGAATTAAAGAAAATGCCTCGACTCTGGAGGAGATATGTGACCTCAGCCGTTGATTTTCTCTTTGCCAAGAAAATAAAAAAGCTTCAAAAAGGTTTCTGGGTTTTTGTCTTCTTGTCGAATCACCAAAAGAGTCCCCGTGTTCACACTTGCCGCACGTGGAAGGCTGGCCCAAGTAAGCATTCCATTTTGATACTATTTGGAGCTAAATTTGTATAGGAGCTAACTGTTTTCTGTTTAATATCATTTTTTTTAATTTTAATATATTGGTATTAAAAACAATTTTTTAAAAAATAAAAAATATTATTTTAAAATATTTTAAAATAAAAAATATTTTAAAAATAATAATTATCAAAATTCTAAACACTCCAGTCAGGCAGTCATAACTAAAAAACAATGATTTATCCTTTCACTGTGATGCCCTTGATTGCTTTGTTGAAGAAATCCATGAACTTGGTATTATAAAGTGCTCGGTAATATCTGGTAGGACTAGAAATACTTAAAATGTTCTTTCTATAGCATCATTCTCCCGGAACTGGCCAAATTTTGAGTGCATATGAAAGTAGTGAAATAATAAAATTTACCAAAAAAATAAAATAAAATACATTCTAAGTAGAAAGTACAAACATTTTCACAAAATTAAAATAAAAAGGATAGATTATTTTTTAAGAAAACATCCATCTTTTTATCTAATACCATAATATAACATTATATCTGTGCATTTTTTTTTTGATAACCCGTGGTGTCCGGATCAGCTTGCGCGCACCACGACTATTCCCCGGGTCTACGAAACATCTTGCAAGCCCAGTAGACAGGTAAGCCACCGCGGGGATGACAGGCATACACATGAAGGGTTGAACTCGGGACGGGGGGCAAGGCAAGCCGCACCTGGTGACCACTGAGCTATACCCACAAGTGCTATATCCATACATTTTTCACATTAGCATTGTGGCTTTATGTTTGATAACGTGATGTATAATATTTTTTAAAATATTTTTTATTTAAAAATATATTAAAATAATATATATTTTTTTATTTTTTATATTAAAATCATCTAATAATATCTAAAAACATTAGTTTGATATTTTTTAAATAAAAATCAATTTAATAAGCAGCAGCCCAATGCAATGCCAAATTAAGTACACGTGTTCCTTTCTTAGCGGGATCATATTCCACTGAATAAAATCTTCATCGATTTCAAATGTCGAAGTAAATGGCTTGTTCTTGACTTAAGTCTTCAAGTGAACTATTATTTAGTTCAGGTCCTTTTAGTTTGAGAACCTATCACTTATTCCTCTATTTTATTTATTTTTTACAACTCTATCCCTCTATAAGATTCTCATGATAATCTAACCTTTGATTTTAAAAAATTGGACTAACATGCAAAATGTTAAAAAAACATGGCACCTGAATTATATGTTATCTCTCGAGCTCATCACGTTTCACTTCTACCCTTTTAGTTTATAATCTACCAATGTTATCCTCTTCTCTTTCACAAATGTCCAATCTTACCCCTGTAACCCCATCAATACTCCACTTCTATCCCTATAGTTTGAGTCTACTAATTTTATCCTTCTAGTTTTCAAAAAGTACCAATTTCACCCCTAAACTTTAAGTAATTTACTTTTGAATATGATGTTTTAGACCGTTTTACGTTTTCAACATTTTTTTGTGAGAAATTGTTGCATTAATGAGATTTAAGAGGAAGATGAGAGAGAAGTAAAATAAACTATGAACAAAATGAGCTTTTTGTTCGTTATTTTCTTGTAAAGGGGTGGAATTGAAAACTTTTAAAAAATATAGCACGAAGTTAGGAAATTTTAAAATAATAGAGTAGTATTAGAACATCAATCAATCTACAAAGATAAGAATATAGTCTACACAAATTATTATCGGCAAAGCCGATAAAGAACAAAGAAATCAATAATTTCAACATAAAAAACAAAATCCCAAATCCGGAATCACAAGCAACCAAGCCCAGGTGCCAATTACCAAATAACCAAAAGATAAAGATACAAGGGCTAAAAAGGAAAGTACGAAAAAAGAAGGTTATAGATGATCCGTGCAAAATTAGACACAGAAAATTAGAGTTTGAAATTGCGGTAGAAATTATATTTTATTTAGAAATATATTAAAATAATATGTATTTTTATTTTATAAAATTTATTTTTAAAATTATCATATTAAAATGTTAAAAAAATATAATTTTTTTTTTAAATCACGGTCGAATAAAAAAAAACGCTGCCAAAGAGAGTTGTGTTTACTGCAAGCGACCGTTTTTGTTTTGATAATTGCGTGCGGGTCAGAAAAAATTACTTTACAGTAACCACAAGAGAGAGAGGAAAAAAAAATCAATCGATTATAAAACGGGCCAGTTCTGTTTCTGACGCCCACTGGCCAACCCGTAGGAAGGAAAGAGTATCGTAGACACTATAGAGAAGAGAGCGACGAAGACAAAAGGGGGTGGTGCGTGTGCGGTGGTATTGGTGTGGGTAGGGGCGGTGTTGGTGGTGGCGGCCGTCGTGAGTGGCGGAATACGCCGTAGCATGGAAGAAGAGGTGGCCATGCTTAGGCAATTCATTGGTCAGCTTGTAGACCTTTTCAATCTCTACGGCTCTCCTCTCCCTCCTTTTGATTCTCTTCAACTCCTTCACTTTCACAACCAACAACAAAACAACAACAACAACAACAACAGGTCTCTCTGTAGATCCCTTTCATTTCTTGATTTTTATGTCTTCCTCTCTGTCTGCTCCGTTTCCACCATGACCTATCATTTCTTCCTTTTTTCTTAAATTTCACTTCATTTGGTACTTAGGTATTCTGCTTTTTTCCCCTTGGTTTTAAGGTTACTTTAATAATAATAATAATAATAATAATAATAATTTGACTCTTAACATTGTTTCGTCTTGGCTTTTAGAACTTGTTGTTATGTTTTCGTCAAATATCTCTCCTCTTGGTCTGTCCAATTGTTTAGTTTTGGTACGGACAGTCTCAAGCTTTTAGCAGTTATGTTCCTTTTTTGGTTCATTTTCACTGTTCACTGTTCACTGTCCTCCCCTGTTTCAGGAAAGCTTTTAAATCTGTTGTTTGAGAAAACAGAAATGATTCATTCTTATGTGATTTTTATAGTACTTGTTAAGTTGTGGTAAATTACAAACATAGGATCTCAGCTATTGAATCCTTCACTAGATTCTTAATGGGTCTTGAAATCATGCATAAATTCTGTTTTTTTTTTTCCTTTTTTTGTGGGGGCATCGGTTTAAGAATTTAAATTTAGCCTGATCACCCCTCATGTTCTCATGTTCATGGTTCTCCCAAGAGAAGGATAAGATTGAAAGAATAAATCACGGGGAATCGAATGAATTATAGAGAGTTACATACTGTCTAATTTGCTCCTCGAAAATCAAATTATCGTGTATGAAAAATCACCACGGGCGTTGTTGATTTTGTTTCCTGTGTTTTTTATTTTCAAATATGCGTGCGGATATGCTTGCAATCGAGGTCCTCTTATAGCTAAAAGTCACAAAAAACTTTTACACCTTTTGCTGCTAAGATTTTTCTTTTTTCCTCAGTTTGCATGTGAAGAGATGCTTGGATTTTCCATATTTACTCTTGGGATTGGATTAAAAATGTCATTAAAACTTATGTGTTCGGATTTGAGATATTGGCGCTTGCCCCAGGAGACTTGCATCGCCTGCATCAATTGATTTAAGAGTGCTTTTGTCATTCTGTTGCATCTTAAGATTTGCACTGAACATGCCCACATAGGTCACGTGGAAGTGATTCTTGGGAGTTGAGACTCATTACTTGCGATGAGCTCTGTTATTATTTATAAGTTAGGATTGGGGTTAGCAACTTTCCTGGTGCTATGGAAACAGTGTTGGACTTGCAACCACCTTGGGGAATCAGAGTCTAAAGAGCAGCCAATTGATACTAAAATTGTGATATAGGTGATTGTCGCTAAATTTCCCTTACAAGATCCTAATCTGGCAGGAGTTAGAAACACAGTTGAGTGACCTCCTTTTCTTTTCCAGCCTGTTGTGAACGGCATGGAATTTTTGGACAGTAATGCTTTCCCCTAGGAATTCCTGATTAATTTGCGTTCTTCTGTGCAAAAAATTATAAAACTAACAATATTGCTTTATACTATCATCTTAATAAATGTTAGCCATATCTCTGTCAAGATTCTGACTGCCCAGGTTGATATTGTTATCGACAAGGGAAGCCTCTATGATGTTGTTTATATTCTTGCTGGGATATGCCACAGCCATGGTTGAAGGCCAGGAGAGGAGTTGAATGTAAAATAGGGCTGAAAGTAGGGGAAATGATTTAAGATAAGCCGAGGATCTTGCAGATGATAGCTGGCATAGGTTACTAGTCTAAACTCATTTTAAGCCTCTTTGTACACCTCAGGCTTGGAACTTTTGGGATGTCAGAGTAGGTACTGAAGAAATCTTCAAACGGGTTGCTTGGAAGATTTAGTTTCTAGTTTCTGGCACCCATTCGTTCTTGTATGCTTGAACCTGGTTTATTTTGGGACATTTTGTTGAGTAGGTCACCAGAACTACATAGAAGTCCATTTTGATATTTGTGATTTTTTTTTTGTTTTATTTTTTGGAAATTCTGTAATCACTCCATTTTTTTCCCTTTAGCCAGTCAAGAATTGATCAAAATGAACTTACATTAGGATCTTACTTGTAAGAATCATGGGATATGCTAGATTTTCATGCAAGAATCACGTATCTATTGGCTCCGCTAGTTGATCCTCACTCCCATCTTTGTGATATTTCTCGTCTTTTATTGCTTGTTATTTCTAATCATTGGTTCTCTAAAATTTCCTTTTTCTGTGTTTTCTCCCTTGTATGTTTCCTGCATAACTTTCAATTTGATTAGCATACTGCTCCTAAGAATTCCTCCTCAAAAAATAACAGTGGCATGAATGTCCCTACCTTGCATTGTCACATGGAATGAACTTCCTGTCTCTCACAATAGCTTACTTCTGTATATTTTTGGTGCCATCACCACCAATGCTTATACTCTTGAATCTTGCTATCTTATGCTGCTTGTGGATATGCGTACCAAGAGAGAAATATCTACAGCATGCATGCAGATCTATAGGAGAGCCCACTTCTCATGTAAAATGACGAAGCACTGTCAAAAGATGGCGAGCTCAACCACAGACCAGAAAATGCCATACATTGTCTACATGGGATATATTCATGCAATGCCTTTCCTTGCCATTAAAAATAAAAAACTAAGTGTGGCAAAGAAGTTCTTGAAAAAAATGAGAATATGTATATATACAACCAGAAAAACTGAGTTCAAAGAATGTATATGTGTGCTTTGGATTCACTTTTACCTGTTAACTAGATCTTTATAGGTTTTCCCCCTTTTTTACAGTTTTGATACTCTTCAAGTATACTCCTCTGTTTTAACACGTGGTTAACATGGATAGTAGATTTCTTGGCAAAATGATAAAAAGAAAAAACATGCTTGCTGTTTAGTTTAGAATTTCTCGAGTACAGGCATCAAGATCTCAATGCTGTATTATGTCTGCATCTGTTACCTCTATTATGTTTTTGGTTTTCCAAGCATAAACAGTTGAACTAAACTCACAGGCATTAGACTGAATATGATTATGTGTAGGTTATTTGAAATTTACTTGACTGGATGCTCTGGCTGTGGCATATTTCAACTTGTTGAAGCCCAATTTGTGATTTTGAGTGTCTCTGTGTTTATATTTTTTTCACAACCTGATATCTGCTTATTTTTTAGTAATGATTTTTATGCTGAATTATTTTGGGTTTGTGTGTTAGTACCACCATGCACTCTGTTCACAGTATGAATTTCTTAGCTCTTTTACAGATGGTGCGTCCTCAATCTTGATGATGGCTCTGCAGATGATTACTGTAGCCTTGTGATGGCGGCTGGAAAGTCTAGAAGGCACAAGATGTTGGAACCTGGCAAGCCTCCAGCCTCCAAGAAACCTCGAAAGGAGCGGAATCGAGGAAAATCACTTGGAACTACCAGTTCAAATGAGGTTATGCAACAAGAGATTTGGAAAGAATTCCCAGAAGACCTGTTTGAAGCTGTTATTGCTAGACTTCCAATTGCTACATTTTTCCGCTTCCGCTCGGTTTGTCAAAAATGGAACTCCTTGCTTGACTCTCAAAGTTTCTCTCAGCATTGTGCCCAAGTTCCACAAGCCAACCCCTGGTTTTACACCATCACTCATGAAAATGTGAATTCTGGAGCCATGTATGACCCTTCTTTGAAGAAATGGCATCACCCAACTATAAGTTACCTGCCAACAAAGATGATTGTCTTACCAGTTGCTTCTGCAGGGGGTCTTGTGTGCTTTCTTGACATTGGTCACAGGAACTTCTATGTCTGCAACCCTCTGACTCAATCTTTTAAAGCGCTGCCACCAAGGTCAGTGAATGTCTGGTCCCGTGTTGCTGTGGGGATGACTTTGAATGGCAGTGCAGCCAGTGGGGGTTACAAGATCTTGTGGGTGTGCTGTGATGGAGAGTATGAAGTTTACGACTCACTGAAAAATTCTTGGACCCGACCAGGAAGCATGCCCTCTTTTATAAAGCTACCCCTATCACTGAACTTCCGGTCACAAGCAGTTTCCCTTGGAGGTACGCTTTATTTCATGCGGTCAGACCCTGAAGGGATCGTGTCCTATGATATGGTTACTGGGGTTTGGAAGCAATTTGTTATGCCAGCCCCACTCCATCTGAGTGATCCCACACTTGCAGAGTGTGGGGGGCGTATCATGCTCGTTGGCTTGCTAACAAAGAATGCAGCCACATGCGTGTGCATATGGGAGCTGCAGAAGATGACACTCTTGTGGAAGGAGGTTGACAGAATGCCAAACATATGGTGCTTAGATTTCTATGGAAAGCACGTTAGGATGACTTGCTTGGGCAACACAGGTTTGCTCATGCTGTCACTAAGATCAAGACAAATGAACCGACTAGTTAGTTACAATGTGGTGAGCAGGGAATGGCTCAAGGTTCCTGGTTGTTTGGTGCCACGTGGGAAAAAGCGGCAGTGGATTGCATGTGGCACTGCCTTCAATCCATGCTTGACTGCTACAACTTAGCCTCTACTTGTTGTGGCAATATTTGCACGTTGGTGAAAGGGGATTTTACATATTTAGTGGTTGGCTGCAGGGTTTTGCTGCTGATTTGTCCCGGTACCAGCTTCCTTGGATGTTGTAATGAAGTAGACGATACCAGAGGTTTAATATAATGGTATCTATTCATGTACAAACATGTTGTCTAATAACTTCTGAATTGAAAATTCTCGTTTGAAATGGAATTCCACTGGTTCAGATCTGTCCATTTTAAAGTGAAAGGAGCTCTTAAAATTTTTCCAAATCTCAGGCTAATGATGGTTTCCGCTCAGAATTGCCACCTGATTAATTTCGATGGAGTAACACTTGCCTTGGCTAAATTTTGTCTGCAGTCCGCAGCAGAGTTTAGAGCAGGACTCGAAGTTTCACTACTAAGAAATGCCATTGAAATCCTCTTTTAGCTTGCATGATGAGAGCTTAATTTCCTGCATTTGGCATAGCATCTAATGTGATGTGCATGGTCGCTTATTTTAAAGCTAGAAGAAGGGTTAGTTAATTTACATGAACTCTGCCGTTTTATCAGTTCACTCATCAAGAACTACATCAAAGGTGCTATAACGTTTGAGGATCCCTAAGGGGGCAAGAGAAAAGCTTACAGCACAAAGCAATTGCCCGAGGAAAGGGGTTTTAAAGTGAACCTGGTAGAAAGCAGCAACTCCATGGTCTTGCCTAGCAGTTAATCGAGTGTGCACAGAAGATTCATACTCCACGGGTAAAAAAATTCAGATTTTCATGGGATTCGCGATATGAGACCCGCTAAGCAAACTGCAGTTTGCTTCTCTAACAAAAACTTGATAATTATCGAGTCATCTCGTAACATAGTAACAACAGTACCGGAGAACTTGTCCAAAATGCAATTGCTGGATGCTGACATAATAATTGTCATCGGTAATGTTATTTCAAGTAAGTTCACAGAAAAATCAAGGCCGGGGCCTAGCCTGATTGTAGTGGCTCGACTGCTAGAGGACCCAAGCTAAGGGATGTCAAACCAAAGCCAGTTCTCCGAAGCAGCTTCAATTTAAATAAGGAAATATGCAAAACTAAAATGAACAGTTTTAATTATCCAGTCACGGTGAAGAGCAAGTTTTTTAATCGAACGTTGGAGTTCTTTCAGTACAAGGGTAAACATTGATCTGGTACATGTATTCTTCATCTATCCTACATGCTATTAGAACCGAAACAGCCGACCATCCACTGCTGCCATCTCCCAAAATCAGTGACAGTTTAAGCCATGCCTCCGCCTGTGGCTGTCCTGATTACCTTGAATAGAACTGCTACAAAAAAAAAAAACATGATCAACGACTAGGAAATTTTCGGTTCCTCACAATAGAAATATGCAACCACACAACATCACTGTACTTGTTTATAGAAGTCACGAGATCCTCGTCCAACCAACGTGATAATACAAGCGATGAGAATGAAAATAATATGAATGGAAGGAGATAGCATCATAGTTCTCAAGTTTTTGTTCCGCCACAAACAAATGCAAGAATCCACACTGGGAAGGACATGAACCCTATATTTTAAAATGACAATTTCAATCCAAAAGTGCAAATTCCCATGTTTATGATTTTCAAAGGCAATCTTCAGACTCCAAATTCAATTCTAGCACAATGCTGCTATGTTTGAAGACTACATTTAAATAATTCAAAAAAAATATGAAATTAATAGCCAATTCACCATAGCAACAATCTTCAGGAGATCATAAATTTAGCAAGTTTAATTACATTACTTAAAAAATTAAAAATCAGGACATCAAGATTTGTTGAGAGAAAATTATAAACATGCCTAAGACAAATAAAAGAAAGCTTAGAGACATAATTAAAAGAGGGTTAAATGAAATTTGGCTCACATGATCCATTGACAACAAACATGAAGAATCCAAGGAGAACAGGACCAACAGGATAGTCCTTTCCCTTTTTCTTGGTTGTTTCAGGCACGCTCATCTCTTGGTAATGTTCTTTTCAAATCTGTCAACTTTCATATCCGCAAGATGCCTTGATGTAGTCTGAGCGAACAACAATAATCACAATAACACAAATCAATCCTCAACATATATCATAATCTCGTAAAGCTAAAGTGCAATGTGCATAACATTATTACAGATGTAAGGGAAAACAATCAAATTCTAATTTACAAGGACATTATTTGCCACACAAAATTTTAGTTCATAATCTGCGAAAAAAAATATTGAATTCTAACCTTCTTAAAATAAAAATAAAAATAAAAATGCATTATTCAGCTATCACTAATGCAGATATTATTAATAGCAAAATAATTGGCCAGTTATTCTATCATATGCACAATACACAAAAAAATTAGAGCAAAATATAACATAGAAAATAAATTTTGCGGATCAGATCAGTTTGATCACTCATCATTTTCCTGTTCTAAATCCGACTGACCAAGGTAACAGAACAAAATACAAACAGATAAAAAACCCAGAACTCTCAAAATATAAAGGAATAAGAAGCAATTATTATAGAACTACAAATTACCATGGTTAACAGTGAGGGACATCCCGTAGCTGGAAATGGTCATGAAGTTACAGGTGACTGGCTCTTTCCTTCATTACTTTCTTTGCTCTCCGTTTTATTTCCCCCATTCTCCACAATCTCTTCTTCCTTGACGTCTACCACAACCTGAAGAAGTTCTGATGGAGTAGCTGCTGGGTCCAGCTCTCTGCAACCTTTCGGAGCATTGGGACCTTCTTGACCCATAAGCAAGTATGAGGGAACCTGGTGTGAAAATCGAAACATCTCTTCCCTTGGGATCCTCCTGACTTCCTTGGGGTCCAAATGCTGGTGAAACACAGTCTTGAAACCAGCAACTTTTACCAAGGGAGTAACAGTTACACCTAGTTCTTCACTATAGTCTTCAAGTACTTCCACCATGTCATACTTGTGTATCACCTCATCTGCTGTCAGCTCGTTCCATTCAGGGGACCAATTCCTATAGAGAGCCCAAACATCCCCTTTCCTCGGATATACACGAATCACCCCACCTGTTCCTTTTATCCACCTAACCTTGTGTGAAAAGGAATTGAGTGAGTTATATATCTCATATCTGCCCACTCTGAAATCGCCACAAGTTTTTGAGAAGCCAGAACCAACCCAATTTAGTAGGCCCAGTTCACTATTAGTTTTAGAATTAAGCCAACTGATCCGCATTTTGAACGGATTCAAAGAAATTACACTGTGGATCATAGCATAATATCGGGGCATCCCATCATCATCATCATATGCAGCCCATACCTGGTTTTCCCCAAAACATCTTTCAGTTCGATCTTTGTCAAAATCGTGAAAATCAGGATCTGGGACATTTATTGACATCGTTTCCAAAGATTCAGCATCTGTCTTCATGCCAGAAGTGATGGGAGAAATTTTGATGTCATTGACTCCATTTTCCATATCCACAGACTTGTTCTGGTCAGTTATGTCATCAGGGTTTGACAAAGAATTTTTCCCCTGATCAATTGCTTTCTCATTCTCCACCCCCTTTCCGGGGGCAGATTTAACTACTGTAGCGGACTTCCATTCATTTATATTCTTGCGAATGTCTGTCTTTGCCTTCTCCATTAGTACGGTTTGAGTTTCAAACTTGGAGACATCCCTAATGCCGTAGGGCTTAGTGATTCCATTCACCCTATTTTCAGAACTTCCCTGCCTAAATCCAGATATATTAGCTGTGCCAGCTCCTCCAGATCCCGTTGTAAATGGACTTCCGTTGTTTCCATGGCCAACATCTTCCATGCCTCTTCTTCTCTTAGCAGCATTAGAATGTACATTAGAAGATGCACTAGACATCTTTTTTGAAGCAGCACGATTCTTTCTCTTCATGGCCTCCTCTCTTTTTGTAGCTGCCTGTGCTTCCTTGCGCTCTCTCTTCACTTTTTCATATGCCCGCTGGACCACACTTACAGCTTGAGCGGCAGTTGTAGCACCACCAGCTCTAGAGAAAGCGCCCCACTGAAAGTTTCCCTGGTTATTTGAATCAGGACCACTGGATCCCCCTGCTCCCAAATTTGAAGAGGCAACATTACTCCTTCCAGAATGAGATGTGTTTCTGCTAGTAGCAGCTTGATGGTTTGAGTTCTGTTGCTGCTTAAAAGAACTCGATGGTGCAGCAGACCTAGAAGCATGCAAAGGAGGGGGTGGCATTTCAACGGCTAAAAATGGCTCATGGCAATTAGGACATAGTAGATTATGATTAAGATAGACTCTGAGATACTCGTATTGCATCTTGCATCCATGACAGACAGTCCAAAAGGTATTGGGTTTCGTCTTATAAGATGAAGCAGGAGTTGAAGAATGGCCAGTTCGAGAAGTACTTTTGTTCGTCTTCACACTCGATTTGGTGAAATTGAAAAACCCATTGGACCCTGGTTTTGCTGATGAACTCCCAAAAGAAGATGAACTCTTTTGAAATACTTTCCCATTTCTTCTCTGGTCATATGCCATCCTCTTGGTTTTATCAGACAATAAACTCCATGCCTCGGAAATAAACTTAAATGCACCATCCGCTCCAACAGACTTGTTTTTATCAGGATGAAGCATAAGAGCCAGCTTCCTATAATGTTTCCGCACCGCCTCATCATCTGCTTGTGGATCTGCACCAAGTATCCCATACCAATCTGCTTCCCCATTTATTTTGTTCCCAGCAGCAACATACACATCAAGTGTAGCCATCATCTGAGGAATCCCTTCAAGTCCAGGATACAAGTTCTGGGCCTTCAGAGCAAATTTCTTTGCCCCCGCAATGTCTTTCGCCGAGAACTTCTTCTCAGCAATCTCTTTGGCCCTGGTAGCCTCATCTTTGTTGCATTCCATTTTATGCTCTCTCACTCTCCTTTTTTAAGCAAAACACTAAAACACCAAGGCAGATTTCAGATTCAATAAAGTTCAGCTACCCTGTTCCTTTGTGCAAATTCTGAATAAATGAAATATTAATATCAACTATCTGTCGGGCTTCTGGTTCAAAATCCGATCGCATAGATTTTTTAAACAGACTAAAAAACACACAAGTCTCAAAGAATGAAAATTTCTAATTACCATGGTTACAGCAGCGACGGAGGGAGATGCGGTGGCCGGAAACGGCCACGAAATTACAGCGATTCCCACACTTTCCCTCTCCGGCGAGATGGACTCTTGTCTCTGCCCTTTAGTTTCCTCCTCCTCTCTCGATCGTTTGGTTATTATTTATTTATTTATTTATTGGGGTTATAAGAAAAAAGATTGGACGAGACTAGTCTGTGACACGACCATTCAAAAGGATCTAACGGTTTATAACTGATGCGTAACCATGTAAAACATCAACATAAACCTTATGTCCGATAACATCTTACCCGTTCAAAAATATATCGAAATGTGATCTCAGCTATCCACGAAATTTATTTATTCTTGTATTTTTAAATGACAAGAATTTAAGAAAATATAAGAAAAATCTTTGCCAGAAATAAAGGTTATTTTCTGTTGTTACTTGAAGGGATTGCAATTACCGTGTTTAATTACTTCGTCTTGCGAACTATTAAATATATTTATTTATTATATTTTAAGAGTTAGTTCTTAGATAGACTTCTCTTGCGCTTCACCGCCGGATGTTAGATAATTATTTTTTACATAAAAAATAATGTTTGGTTGCTGGGAACATGTTTTAAGATATTATTTGAGAGTCCGTTAGATCATATTTTTTTAAAAAAATTATTTGTTTAATAAAGCTTTAAGTTAATATTTTTGTAGTATTTTTAATTGTATTGATGTCAAAATAGATAAAAAAAA
>Ga0325410_1005404_pt1 | contig 14090 bp, 7 predicted proteins | sample PopdelMetagenome_16_FD_206182 | JGI IMG/M metagenome (GOLD analysis project Ga0325410, IMG submission 206182) | Populus deltoides microbial communities from Bellville, Georgia, United States - Xylem-PdIQD-R3 | ecosystem: Host-associated > Plants > Phyllosphere > Stem > Wood/Secondary xylem... | reverse complement strand
AAATATTCAACAACACATGTAAATGTAATAACAAAAAAAAGTAGAATAAAACATGAAATTATCCAAACAATATATATAATTGTAATTACAAAAGTTTATTGCATGTAAAACATATCCAAACATTAGACCTGTTTTTTTTATACATAAGGAATAATACGAATTTCATGTTCTAATAAAAGGATGCAAATTTTATAGTAAGGTTCAGGTGGGGTCATGGAGGAGATGGAGAGACAAGGGTGGAGGGGGGAAGAGGTGTGGATATAATTTTATATCTATACCCTTGTTAAGTTAACCCAATTTTTCATTTTTTAGTTAAACCGGTTTAGTTTAATTTGGTTCAATTAGTTTCAGAAACCTGACACCAAAACTAAACTAAATCAATTTTTTTTTTCCAGGTTTTTCCGGTTTTTTTTTTTTCATTTTTTCCGGACTAATCAGTTTTTTATTTTATTTTTTTCGTCCCAGACCAAAAGCGTGCAAACAATGGCAACAGCACTAGCTGTAGCGCTGCTCTGCAGCAACCAAAACACCGTTGGTTTCAAAAAGAGCACCTTCAACCTCTCCCCATCACAAATAGCAACAAATAAGAGCTTTTAATTCCAGAATCCAATGCCCTGCAACAACAACACTTTTGTTCTCCAAAATTTCCAATTTCCTTTGCCAAGCAAACCACCCATCGTCCCAAACGCCAAAACCGTCTCCTTCGCCTAAGAGAGAAACGACAACGTACGGAAAGTGGTTCAGATTATTCCTTGGGTTGTTGAAGGAGTTTACATTTTGTGGCTCTTTCTACTTCCTTATGCCCCTGTAAGTAAACTCATCCTCCTCTTCCTCTCCCTCTTCTTCTCCTTTTTTTAAATTATGTCCCTTGTAATAAAAAAAGTGCAATTTGTGAAATCATATGCTCCAGTGTGTTTGATTAATACAGGGAGATTTTGTGTGGGCTATCAGTTCAGAGACTGTATATTCTCTCATTGGACTTTCTCTCAATTTCTTCTTCATTTTGCCTTTCATCGATTCTGATATGTCCTTTTGGAACTCACTTCTGATCGCTAGTAAAATGAATTAGTACTCGTTGAGTATATTTTAAACTTGATGGTTTCGGCAATGGACTTTCTGGCTAGTAGTCGGCATAAGTTATGTTGACGCCCCAGTTCTTCACCTGGTAAGAATGGTTGGCACTCGGTTCTGTACCCTTTTTACAGTCTAACGTTGGCGTCGGTGATTTTTCTTTCTTTTACCCGATGTCTGAAGGATTATTCAACTCTGTTATTGGGTGGATTTTCATGCTCGCTCCTTCGCTGTTCACCGATTGCAAGAGGGATAGGTACTGATGTTAACTGGATGTTTTATGAGGCTTCCAGATGTTCCTTACAAACAGTATCCTTCCTTCCTTGCACACTCTTGTTCCCTTTTCCATTCCCTTTAAAACACCACTCCAAGATTACAACATCTTTTATGATGATCACTTGATTCGGCTGGATGGCTTTTAATAGCTATTGGCGGGGCTGCATGCCTGATATCAGTATTGTGGGCTCTTTTGGTCGAATGGATGGTGATTTTGGGAGCGTAACAGACAAATGGGGTTTTTTGGTTTGTTATTTAATCAGAGAGGTTGTTTATACTTTCATTTGGGATATATATCTCTACATAATTTTCCAGTCGTGGCTGGGGTAGGTGAATATTTGCAAAATGCTCAGAAAAGCAAGGTTGATGTGGTGAGATATCTTAGATTTGTTCCAGTGGTGGGCTTGTTTGCTTATCTTCTCTGTTTGAATCTTGATGAGGAACTGTGGCCAAATGTAGTTCTTTGCTAGATTTGAGTTAGAGTCAACTTTACAGGTTTCAAACTAGTTTAAATGCGTGTTTTTATTTTTTGTTCTTTCAGCATCTGAAATTAAGGGAACTTTGTATCCCTATTTAGTGTACAGTAAATGTACTATTGAATTCGTGTGATTATTACAACGAAGCTCAATAGTGAGTTGGAAATGCTTTGCCTGTATATTGCTCCTTCTGTTGTTGAAATGGTCAAATCCAGAAACAATATATGAAAGAACTTTGTTATATTGTACGAGAGGAAGCTATGTATGATCACCCCTATCGTTTTCTTTTCATTTTTTGTTCAATGATGAGTGTTATGTTTTCAAGTTATATGAGCAGAAGTCAAATGTGATCGCTCCTTTGTTACACTGTGTCATCTTTTCCTCTCCTTTTTGGATGTTTTTACAGCTGAAACAAAGTTACAATTGGTGTAATGCTCAGTTTCAGAGAAATTATCTCAGTTTTTCATTTCATGTCATGTTATAGATTCCCGCGTGTGCGCTTCCCCTGCTCAAGGGAATTTGTTAATGTTGAGTGTTGAGCGATGATAATTCTATGGAATTTTGTTGGAGCATATACATCAATTTGCGGAACATCGGATATTGCGGGACAGAACAAAACTGGGTGTCATGAGACAACCCTCCCCCAACGACACTGTTCAGTTCCCGAGGCAGGAATTCAATGTCGTGAGTTCAGATTGCACTGCAGTTTTTCCAAACAGTGTTTCATTAGCTGAATCTCTTTCCAAGCACCGGTCTTTCAAATTAGGTACCATTCCTTTAGTTCCACTTAAGCTGAAGGCAGCTAGATTTCACAATTTCTCCTGGTCACTTTCAGTAATACAATGATGTAGAGTTCACCATGAAGATTAAAGATCTTGGCTGCAAATTCATTTATATTTCAAGACGAAGCATCAGTAATGTTTTGCGATGTTATAAATACAAGTCCCAATCTCAAATAGAGTCAACAATTTCTACCAATGCAGACCTCCTTGCGTATGCATAGAGCTTAGCGAAGAGAGTTTCCTAATATAGCAGCACTCCTATCAAAAAGTCTCTCCTAATCAGCTAGCAGCAGATACAACTGGACTTTCTGCTAATATTGTACTGCACCCCAAGTGGAATGAGGCGGTAAACGTACACCTATTACCAAACATTTGCAAATAATTTTTAAACATTTGCAATCCGACATAATTCAACTTCAACTGGGAAAAATACCATGACAAACCATAAAACGTGAATACAGTTAGCACGAACATATCTCAACTTTCAATCATACCAGAAAGAAAGATCCAAAAGGATGTAAACGAGCTACAACCTAAACACAACAACAAACTGCAAAACAAACCCCAATTCCGCACCCCAAAAAAACGTGACCATCAATTTCATTGTGCGGTAAGATTACCACCACTTTGCTGCCACAAATTGATGATATCCGTGGCCTGATTGAGAAGTATGATCATCTTCTTCTGGGATATCCATGGCTTACTCTCTAGAGTAGCTTTAAGCTCTTCCCATGCATCCTTCCTAGGCCAAAAAAAGTAAGGACTCAAGGGGACAGTGCCATGTCCAGGTATCACCTGATCAAGAGCCAGCCCGATGTTCTTCTCCATCCATACAAACTTCAGCACCAGCCTTGGCTTCTCCACTTGCTTCACCACCAACTCCGCTTTCTGAAAAAAATCAAGAAAATCACCTAACAGAAACAGTATAAAACACATATAAACACTCATTAATAGTTAAAGAAAGAGAAGAATCTGGACCTCGGTTTCTTGGATGGGGATGGATTCTTCTGCTGCGTTGGATGGTGGAGCATCAGCGGGTGTTTCAGCTGCGAGAGCTTCTGGGACTGCAAAAGTTGTGTATCTTTGGTTTCTTGAAACGTGTCTCCTTTTCCGGTCAAAAAATGTTGAAGAGCGTATCGGATTTGGTTTGGGATTGACACAGATTGTGGCTTTGAATGTTTTGCAACTAGGGGTTTGGTAAGGCAATGAATAATAAGTGAACACGTTATTTACACCAGATTGAAATGCCATGGATAACATCTTCTCTGTGTTTTAGAGAGATAAACCGTCTGGAGAAGGAGAGAGAAAGACAGAGATTGGTTATGTCCTGACCAAAACCATGGCGGTCTTTCTCTCCACCAGACGAGAACCACCTGGGTTAGGATAAGGCATTTGGGATTTTAGTTCAGAGTCAGATGGGAAAAAGTTTGGTGTGCAAGAGAATGGGTTGGGCTTATGGACTTGTCTTGAATTAATAACACATCTATAGAAGTTGGCCCATATAACATCAGAGACCAGATATGGAACCAGCAACTTCAAGCTATCACTGTATACCAGATTTGGAAATATATATATATATATAAAATCCGGAACTTCGAAAAAAATGACATTCGATTTTACAGACCTTAGCTAGCAACAAAATAATATTCGATTTTTTTGTTGTATTTTTAATCTCGATTTTAGTTCTTCTTTGGATTTTAGAGACCTCAGCTAGCAACAAAATAACATTCGATTTTTTTTTTTACGATAATTAAATTGCATCTGCACGATCTCGAAGGTACAGACATAGTTGTATGACCACGCACCTGAGTAATAAATGTGGAAAAGCAGTGCGTTGTGTTTTTACTTTTTAGGGGTGTTTAGAAATCATTATTTTTTAAGTGTTTTATGTTAAAAATTTATTAAAATTATATATATTTTTTATTTTTAAAAAAACTATTTTTAACATTAGCATATTAAAACAATTTAAAAATATCAAAATATAATTTTTAAAAAATAATTTTTTTATAAACACGTTCCAAACGAACACTTGGCATGTGTTTGGTAATGTCTTACAAGTTTTTTAATTAAAAATATATCAAAATAATATATATATATATATATATATATATATATATATATATATATATAACACCTCAAAATCATTTAAAAATAATTTTTAAAAATTATCGATATAATTTTTTTTAAATAAAAATAATTTGAAAAATTTGGACTGGAGTGATTTTTTATGTTCACCGTGAAATAAAGAGGGTGGAATTAGCTCTCATAACTTTAATTTCTAAGTCAAGATTAAATGAACTCACAAGAGAAACATGACTTCGCATGAGGTAAAGGTAAAGCAGATCTTAGCCACAGTTTACTTCATGCTCCGCTCGTGATTGGATTTTACCCTTTTCCGTGCTTGACAACACGGGCGGGCGGGCGGGCGGGCGATTGGTGGAAATTTATGATAGAAAGTCGATTTTTCTAATAAATTTTCGTAATCACACAATGTATGTGGTGGGCGCCATGCAACGAGACTGGAATGTGGCAGCTTGTGCTAAAGGAACGTGATTGAAAGAAAAGGTGTCAGGTTAGAGATAGCTGGGGACAACCTTGCACAATTTTATATTTTACGGATTGATTTAGGAATGGCTAGTAGGCTCGGGATTGATCTATAACAGTATAACTATCTATTTTTGCATGGGATAGTTTCATTGAGTATTTTATAGTTTAAAAAGTTTTTCACTTTACCTCAATTATTTTAAAATTTACACTTTGTATTCTACATTAATTAAAATTTCAAAAACAGACAAAATGATTAAATTATCCTAATATATTAGAAATTTGTTTTTTCCAAACACGATCTCTTTTCTTTTTTAACCAAGATCAAAACATGACCTAGTTTAACCAAAATAAAAAATTCACGATTCTTTTTCTCTTTATTCTGCTATCAACCAAATATACAAATAATAAATACATGATAAGAAATGTGCAATAAGTATACCGAATCTCTATGATTAATATTGTTAAAATCACGAGTTAACTTTTAAAATCGTATGATTTTACAAATGAATATATATTTATCGTGCAAAATCGTTTTAAAACTCAAAACTAATAAAATCAGACTGAAATCATCTAAAATCGATAAACTTGTGATTTTACTTTTGTTTTTATATACAATATAGATACTACCTCATTTTTAAAACAAAAGAAACAAACCCTATCTTTTTAAAACTTGCACTTGTATGAAGGACCAAACATATTAGATATTGAAAACCCTAAATTCTGCTCCTCTTATCTAAAAACTTTACTGAGATTACAATGGCATGAATGACCAAACATATTAGATACTTGTCATGCTATGTATATGTTCTTGTACTTTTGAATGTGATGAGGTGAAACTTGTGTGTTATTACTAATATTTAATGCTTATTGTGATGGAAAAATTTTCTTTCATCCCACTAGTGTTCCAATTCAATAAAATAAACATGGATGACGGGTAACTATTTATAAGTGTTCTATTGTTGAATATTTTCAAGACCTTACTTGGACTTGCAATTATGTTACATGAATCCCTTGAAAAAACTAATGATTTTATGATTTTACGATCCAAGTTTACATTGTATTTTATGTGTTGTGTCAAAAAAATATTTTTGATAACCTTGACTAAGATCAATGCCCCCTTTAGACCTCTCGATCATTAAGAGAAACCATGGTCACCTTTATTCTAGAGATTCAAGTGATATAGTTCAATGAGTGTTCATGGTTAGTTCAAGGTTAGGGCGGTGCTTGGTTGAAGACTTGATTAATTAGGTCTATTTAATCATGAAGATGTTTGAAGAATATTTAACTTTAAAGGTGTTGAGATTTAGGTTGTTTCTAATTAATGAGTTTAGTATTATTTTGTGTTGTAGCATTAATACTTGATAGCCAGATGCATCCTAAAGAAAGAGACTTGAAGGTTTTGAAGGTTTTTTTTTATTTTAATACCCTCTAATTGATGAGTCCAATCTTAACTAACCTAAAAAAACCTATTAAAAGCTTAAAAAACCTAAACAAGCTTAAAGAAAACACCCAAAAAGCATGAGCTTGGGCACACATCCAAAAGCCTATCAGACATCATCTGTTACTACCACAACTACTAGTCACTTTGAATTACCAGGCATCACTTACTACTACTAACCACCTTGGTTTTTCATATCATATCGAGTCTTTATTTACCTTGGCTATAGAGAATGGATTAGATTGCTTGAACTAAAGGATTAATCAATTATTTAACACCTCAACCTTATTCATAATCATTTTGGATTTTAGGATTCGTTAATCGACACCATTTATAGGAAACTAATGAAAAAACCATTAATTTCTAAAACTTGTTTTTGACATTTTTGGGTCATTTCATGGCACATAACCAAGACATACCTGGGTCAGGATGCAAGATATATCTACTTGTTACCACAGACACTTCTACCTAACCAAACCTTCAACAACTTACAAGTCAGGTGTAACTCATCACTTGGACCGTGTTGGCAACCCAATGTCAAAATCAAACCTAGGGGCATAGGTCGAGCAGGGATCCCAAGCCCATACACCCAGCATAGGTGTATGCCCAACTAGGAGGGGAGCCTAGATGTATGCTTATGCAAGACGTGTTGTCATAACAACATCGACATGACATACCTAGTCTTGTTGGGCATGCTGTTGAGCACCTTGGGTATTGACTGCACGCCTACCACTTGGCTGGGAGTGTTGCCCAACAAGGGTGGTAAGCATGCATCCTAACACCCTTTTGGGCTCGAGCGTGCCTCTGAGCCCAACGTGCTCAAGCTTAGGCGCACACCCTAAGCCAAATATATATGGGTCCAGGTAGCACGCCTTGATCTATTTTTCACTTCAAGTGAGCCCGGACACTTTTCTTGAACCCAACACTCCCTTTAGATTTTTTTAAAAGTCTACGCGGGTCCCTCAATATTTTTCACTAATCTTGTATATATTATTTGAGCAAAGTAAAACTTGAAATATCACAAGGGTAAAATTATACTTTGGCCACTCATTTCCATAAAATGACATGACTTATAAGCTATAAATATACTATGAATTCTTCAAACTCAAGATTCTCAATTTCTTTATTCTTAACATTTTCAGCATGCATATTTTTCAGAGTTTATCTCTTTAGAATATCATTGCACTTTCTTTTTTTGCAATGTTACTAACTTTATCTACTATAATTTGTAAGTTTTTATTATTCCATTTGTGCACTTAACCCTCTGTGCGTTTCAGAAATTTGAGTTGCAAAATTCCTTTTGTCATTCATTTTATTTATGATTATTGTCCATTTTGTATATTCTTGTTTATAAGATTCACGCCTTCAATTTAATCGTGTTGTGTATGAGTTTTGTCGTCGTGTTTATGTTTTTTTTTTTTTAAATATGGGAATCTAATAAGAAATTATATCAATCTTCTAGAAAGTCAAGAAAAAATGATAAGGGTACTGGTTTATTGTTGTTGTTGTTGTTATTATTATTATAACAAAGTTAAGTCATTTAATAAAATATAATGACAATTTTATAAGTAATTCAATATTTTTTTGAAGTATAATTTATTTTTTTAAAAAAAGGTGAAAAAAGTAAACTTGATAATATTCAATATAATTATCCTTTTTACTATATATCAAGCATACCCCCTTGCTTTTTTCCTCTTTTTTTAACTATTTATTAGCAGGCAGCATGTACCCCCGCCCTTCTGCTTGTTTTCAATTGCGTAGACAATTTATACACGTTAGGATATTGCGAATCAACTCACAGAATGACTGGTGATGAACAGGACCGGTCGTTGATAAGTAGGAATTCGAAACCGACCAGATCAAGAGATTTGAACCTTACGCTAAAGATATGGGTTTGAATCCACCCTTCAACAATAATATTATTTAATTTAACTTATGCCTCATTTATTTCTATTGTACTTTTTAGTATCTAGAAAGTCTATATCTAGAAAGTCTATCCATCCTTAAAAAAAAAAAAAAAACCAGAGAAAGGAAAGGAAAGGAAAGGAAAGGAAAGAGGCTATCCTCCTTTTCAGCTGTTGTTTGGATGATCCTTGCACTCTTGATCTTGCCAGGATCCTGTCAAATGAGAGATGGTCTTTATCGGGGATTATGACAAACGTCAAAACTCAACCGCATAATATTCAAGATAGAGATTAAAATTTGCTCCAATGGTATGCTTTCTGTCAATTTTATTTATTTATTTGATGATATTCCAGTTGTCTTTAAATCATCATCATTGATGCTTTATTTATACCAATCAATTGTATAAACTTTATTTTTTTTTATTTTGATATACCAACAATTTTTATTGTTTTAATCAAGTAATTTAGTCAATTTTTTTATTTTCTAACGTGAGCTTTTTGTTAATAATTTTTTTTATCTAAAATAAGTTTTTTTTTAAATAAATAAAATGTTTTAAATTAAAATAAGTGTTCTTAAGAAAATTACTGGATGGAATTATGACAGAGAGACTATATTAACAAAATTATTTGAATAAAACAACCAGTTCCATTTAAAAAAGGATAGAGGTTAGAGGTGTCACGTGAAGATAATAAATATTTTGACTATAATAACAATAATTATTTATAAAGTACTTTTAAATATTTATATAAATGACTTAAACATCGACAGAAAGACTTGATGTGTCAGCAGGGTCTCATCTCTGTTCTATATTGATCCTTTGAATTTTGTTCTATACACGTCTAATTGTCATTTCTTTTGTTTTTTTTTCCTGACTAAGAAATGGCTGCCAAAATCGGATCTCTTAGGCACAGCTTTGAAGAAAGGAGCAAGGAGAGGTTGATTTCTAGAAAAGAATATCCCGACTTTGGCCTGAACCGCTCCGAGAATGATATTGAAGAAGCTGGCAAGTGCCGGTGCTTTGGATCACTATCTGATAGGATCGTCAGCTTCTGGAATGGTGTCAGAAATTCTGCTATTGAATTATATAAGATGGGCCAAGCAGATCCTCGAAAATATCTTTTCGCTGTCAAGATGGGCCTGTCTCTAGCTCTTGTTTCCCTAGTCATATTCTTAAAAGAGCCTCTCAAGGACGTTAGCCAGTACTCAATCTGGGCAATTCTGACAGTTGTCGTCGTTTTTGAATTCAGTGTAGGTCTGTCATTTTCTTTTTGACGTGGTTTATATTTTTAAGATATTGAGGTGGTTTTGATTGTGATTTCATCTTTTCCAGGAGCAACGCTTAACAAAGGATTCAATCGTGCTTTAGGGACACTTTCTGCTGGTGCTCTGGCTATTGGCATTGCAGAGCTCTCTGTGCATGTTGGAGCTTTGGGAGAAGTTCTTCTCGTAGTCAGTATTTTCATCGCAGGTTAAAGCTTTAGACCTATATTGGAAAAGAAATTTCACCTTATAAGAACTTATTTCCTATCACATTTAATCCCTTAATTTCTTGGATCATTGTTCTTGTATCTGTGATGTTTAGGATTTTTTGCAAGCTATATAAAACTGTACCCTACCATGAAGCCTTATGAATACGGATTCAGGGTATTCTTGCTGACATACTGCATAGTAACGGTGTCTGGGAGCTCATCGTCATTTTTCCACACAGCTGTTTATAGACTGTTGCTCATTGCTGTTGGGGCTGCGATATGCTTGGCTGTAAATATTTGTATATTTCCCATATGGGCAGGGGAGGATCTTCACAAATTAGTGGTGAAAAACTTCAACGGTGTTGCTAATTCTTTGGAAGGTTGGATCAAGCTTGGATATGTATTTTTCTTACTGCTGTTTATTTTGATTCTTCAATATTATTGCAAATAATTTTCTTTTAAGAGAGTTTAACCTTCTTCAGGTTGTGTAAATGGATATTTGCAATGTGTGGAATATGAGAGAATCCCTTCAAAGATTTTAACATACGAAGCTTCTGATGACCCATTGTATAGTGGCTATAGATCTGCTGTGCAATCTACCAGCCAAGAGGAATCTCTAGTATATATGTTCACATTAAAATCATACATTCCTGTTCTTTCAGAAGATCACAAAGTGAAGGAATTACTGATTTCAACTTTCTCCTGTTTTTCTCCAGTTGAGCTTTGCAATTTGGGAGCCTCCTCATGGTCCTTATAGATCCTTCAACTATCCTTGGAAAAACTATGTAAAATTAAGTGGAGCATTGAGGCACTGTGCATTTATGGTCATGGCAATGCATGGATCCATACTTTCTGAAATTCAGGTAAACAATGTTGTTGTTGCTGTTGTTATAAGTATTTGGCATTTCTCAATGTCATGCAACCAAGGACTCTGTTACGTTTTCATGTTTGGGTTGTGAATGATGCGGGGTTGGATTTGGGAGGCTGCTGATGTGAATCAAGAAACTGCAAAATATTTCTGCGTTCTCAGTTTTTCATATTAATCCTCCTATTCTTATAAATTCTGTACCTCACAATGTTGAAATATTATGAGACGGAAATAGCTGATAAGTGATAACACTCCTAGACGATCTGTCTGGTTCAGGGAAAATTTGTTGAAATTGCCACAATACAAGTTTATAATTAGCAACTCGTGATGTTTATAGATAAATACACATTGAGTTTAGCCCTTAACTAAGTTTCCATGGAATATCATTGGTTGCTTTGCATCCTTTTCTTTCTGGAGAGAAGAGGACTAAACACTAGTCATTGATTGTATATGCTGGATATTGCGGGCATGCCAGCCATTTGCTTTAACTGCATTCATTCAATGCATAAATTATACAGAGGAACAAATCGCATCGAATCTAATCTATTTTTATTTTAATGAAATTAATTAACACTCTGACAATTTCCAGACATCTAAGATTTTACTTGAAATCTTTTCAAGTTCATTATAAAGCAACTAGTTTTCAGTTTTGTTGATGTTTTCTTGTCTTGATGCTTTATGCGACCAAGGATATTTAGCTTGCATGCTGCAGATTGGATGAGAGTTTTCATGTTCTCTTACGCTAGTCAGTTATACCAGATTCTGTAAATTTGATTGTGTAGGCACCGCCTGAAAAGAGACAAGTTTTCAGTAGTGAGCTTCAAAGAGTTGGCAATGAAGGAGCGAAAGTGTTGCGTGAACTTGGAAAAAAAGTAGAAAAGATGGAAAAGTTAGGTCCCGGAGTAGACGTGCTGCTAGAAGTGCACGGGGCAGCAGAAGAGCTGCAAATGAAGATAGATCAAAATTCCTACCTACTGGTCAATTCAGAAAGCTGGGCAGCTGGAAGACCAGCCAAGGAATTTGAAGATCCGCAGAACCTCTTGGAAGACGAAAGTAAACTAATTAGCTACCTTAGCGAAACATGGGATGTTAAGAATCAAAATATAAGCACCAGTCCTTCCATGCCAGAATTGAAAGCCTCGGATAGCGTGTTCAATCAGCCAGTATCGTGGCCCCGTCTCTCATTTACAGGTGGTTCCATGATCGTTGAACAAGAATCGAAAGTATACGAGAGTGCCAGCTCCTTGTCCTTGGCAACATTTGCATCATTGCTGATAGAGTTTGTAGCAAGGCTACAAAATCTTGCGGATGAATTTCAAGAGCTTAGCGAGAAGGCAAATTTCAAGGAACCCAGATACGGATTGGTGGAAAAAATGGCAGTTGGAGTTTAATTTGGCCCAGGTTGAGAAGCTGCTTTCAGTATTAGAAGCAAATATACTGAAAAATTGGTTGAAGATCATTGTTCTTTTCGTTCTATAACCGGGAAATTCCTTGGTGGTGACTTTAATATGTATGGTTTTGACAAATTGATTTCGTTTTGGTCGGTTTGATAAAAAGGACCGATGATACTCACACAGTCTCATAGTCTCATGGCACAGTAGAATGTTTTTGTCCTTTAGCCTATTTTGTCTCATTCATTATTACACTTCAGCCTAAAGGCTATGATGCTGGATTTCAAAACAATCTCTATAATAATTTTGACAACTCAGTCCATAAACTAAGTTTTTTTTTTCTTTTTAAATTTAAAATCCGAGCACTGATAAACATGTATCAAGACACCAATGTCAAGATCATGAATAGGTTGATCATAATTGATTTCTTGATTAGTTTTTACTAACTTGGCCCTGCTAGAAATATTGAAAACTCTCTAATTCACTACAAAATTCAACCCTTTATCTATTGTATCTTCTTCTTTTTTTAAAAAAAACGAGTCCACATTTCTCACAACTATTTCTTCAACAATATTTTTTTTCTTTTTTTTTTGTTTTTCTTTAAAAACACAATATTGTATTAATCTCTTTTTCTCGAAACTGTTCGAGTAGTTTTATTTCTGATGTGAAAAAATATAATCTATTTGACTTAATTATAAATCTGATAATTTGATTCTAAATATTAGTAATATAGTTGTTCATTTATATAATATATATTTTTTGCACATAAGAATAGTAAAAGGGCTATTTTAAAACTTTTTCCAAGTTATGAAAAGATATTATAAACAATTAATAAAAAATATCATTCACATTTTATATTGAGTTTAATTTTCTCATCGATGAAAAGTGGATGTTGAAGTTTATTTTTTTATTTCATTTAAAATATTCTTTTTATGCATAATTTTATTAATAAATGTTTAAATTGTAATTTTCACCTGGAAGTATATAGTGATTGATCAAGATGGAAAAAAAAACCAAGTCCTTCCACTAGGGGGCAAACACAACAGAAAGATAAGATGGTTTTAATACTTGGTTGGTTTAGGACCTAATCATACAACCATAAGATGGTTTTAATGGTGTTTTATTGGTTATTTTTTTGAATTATTTTAAAAATTAGAGAAATATATTACGAGAGAGAAATCTTGAATGAATATTTTTTTCACTTTTAGTGGATAATAAATTTCATTTTTTCTCTCCTTATTGTATTTATTTATTTTTTTTAGAAAAATAAATCATTTTATTCTAAAGAATAACTAATAAGATTACACTTGTAGTTATTAACTATCATGGAGGCAGAAAATATAGGCATTGATCTATCTGTGCTCAAGAGGGAATTAATTCACGACTAATAGAATATTGAATTATGACATTTTCCGAGATCAGAGTGACATATTTCATAAAAGACACCCACTACAAGCTACAACCTAAACTGACCTATCTGCGCTTGTATATTTGGCCAAGTCAAGAGTATCCGAACTTAAACCTGAATGTGTTATGATAATGGAAGAATTAAAAAGTGGGGAAAAATACACAGTGAGAAGCTCTCGACGGCCGAAGCTGCGTTTTCCTTGTACAGAAAGGCACAGGGAAAATCCTTGCCGACAGAAGTCCGTTATGAAATCTCCTGTTTGCTCAAGTTCCTGAGCTGAAGCATCAACTAGGTGACTTCATAAGCCAGATTTCGAAGCCCATTAACTCCCAACACTTGCCGATTTGGGTTCCCTGGCCCAGGTTTTCAAACTTGTTTGTTGATCTTTCTCGCATCAATTTCAATTTTCAGCTTTTCCCATCAAAACACAAGAACCTTGTGATTTACGAAATAGCTTAC
>Ga0325410_1005402_pt1 | contig 14093 bp, 5 predicted proteins | sample PopdelMetagenome_16_FD_206182 | JGI IMG/M metagenome (GOLD analysis project Ga0325410, IMG submission 206182) | Populus deltoides microbial communities from Bellville, Georgia, United States - Xylem-PdIQD-R3 | ecosystem: Host-associated > Plants > Phyllosphere > Stem > Wood/Secondary xylem... | reverse complement strand
AAGTGGCCATGAAAATAATAATATAAAGTTATAATAGAGGTTTGTCATTTCATGATTTTCAGCCATGTGCTTGTGATATTCGTGTTAATGATTTTTTGAAAGTAAAAAATTCTAAGAATAAAAAAAAATAGAGAGAAGAAAATCAATGACAAAAAAAGAAAAAAAGTTTGGTGAAAATAATGATAATCAAGTGAGAATTCAAGAACTAAAAAAAAATAAGGCTATTCTTAGATGGGGTAGAATATTCTTACAATAAAAAATAAAAAAAAAATAAAAAATAAGAACATTCTTAGATGAAGTAGCATAAATAAAAGAGATTTTCAAAGAGAGATGGGAAAAGGTGCGAAGGAAACCCTAGCTAGCATGAAAAGGACTCAGAGAGAGGAAAAAAGAGTGTGGAAGAAACCCTACTAGAAGTATTATTCATTAAAGATTTTTTTTCTTTAAAATTTATGTTTTACATGTGTTTAAATAGTTATGAGAAATTAACTCAAATAAATTTATCATTATGAACTGAATTAACTCACATGCAAAAACTAATCCAAAATCTTTATTAGTAAACTCAAACCTTGATCCAAATAAACCTTGGATCTTAGCTGAAAGCCAACATATTAATTAAGCTCAAACATAAAAATAATAATGAAAACAACAAGGCTAGACAATAGAGTTTCGATGCCTCATACAATAGAAAGAAATTTATCATGTGTTTAAATAATTATGAGAAATTAACTCAAATAAATTTATCATTGTGGACTGAATTGACCCACATACAAAAACTAACCCAAAATCTTTATTAGTAAACTCAAACCCTAATCCAAATAAATCTTGGATCTTAGTTGAAAACTAAAATATTAATTAAGCTCAAACATAAAAATAATAATAAAAACAACAAGTCTAGACAATAGAGTTTTGATGCCTTATATAATAGAAAGAAAAACAAGATAAAATATTTTAATTCCCTAAATTAAATAACTCTTGGCCAAGATCCACCTTTCTAGATACTTTAGGATTACTTAACCAACTTTTAAAGTCCTTTAAATGTTAGGAAACCTATCTGAATATGAATTTAATTGTTGAAGTCTTCTTCCCTTGTAGGACAACGATTTCTCTTCATAACATGAAAAAAATTCCTAGAAATTAATTCCCCTTGCATCACTTTCCTTCCTTGACTAGAAAATTAAATCTTTAGCATTAAATAATCCTTCAAGTATAGGATTCAGATTTCACAACCCTCTTTAGTTTTCTTGCATGACTAGGAAATTTCCTTCTTTGTTGCTAAATATTCTCCTAAATAATAGGAACAATAATGAACAAATATCCCTTTTAATTTTAAGAAAATATTTTATTGATCATTGTAAGAAAATGATCCCAATATCTTAATTAGCCCAAGCCAACTTTGAACCCTATGTGGCCCAAACTCATACTCATTAATATAACCATCCTGATACAAGCTTCCAACAAGCCTACTTTGTTGCTCAAATTATACTCATACATGGGCTGACCTGATTTGGCTAAATGGACTATTAAAGAGATTGGACCGAATCCATCATCATGGACAAACCAAGGTTGGCTAAAACTATCACATGCCAAAAACCCATGATGATTGAATGGAACACAAGCTAAATTCCAAAGAAAAACACAATCTTGGTCAAATAGCCTCCCTATCAAATTCAAGTACAAAATAAAAGGCCCTTCACGAGAAATCTATGGCTGAACCGTATCGTTGCTCAAACCCATACTCATTAATATAACCCAAATCAGACATGATACCTAAATCAGACATGATACCCAAATCAGACATAATACAAGTTCTCAACAAACATACTTTGCTTCCCAAATCAGATCCATACATGGGCTGACCAGATTTGACTGAATGAACCATCAAAGAGATTGGACCAAACCTATCATCATGCATAAACCAAGGCTGGCTAAAACTATCCCATGCTAAAAATCCATCATGGCCGAAATGGAACATAAGCTAAATTCCAAGGAAAAACACAATCTTGGTTGAATGGCCTACTTATCAAACCCAAACACAAAATTGAAGGCCCTTCATGACACATCCATGGATAAACCATATCAAAGTAAAAGAATAATAATAATAATAATAAAGAATATTAAATCAATAGAGAGAGAAAACAGCTGAAACTTGAAGGGCCTTGATATCCTTTCACAGGAGGTGGTGAAGCTCATCCTTAACATAGGTAAGAAGATTACAAAGTGGCTCATCAGGCAAGGTGATCAATGCACCTCCTAGCCTTACTAACGCATCTACCAATACGTCAATTGGTGCATGCTATCACGCATAACCACTATTGTTTCTTGTCCAACCTCTATTTCAGCCTCTTTCGGTCCACCCTAGCCATTTTAAAAGGTCAATTTCAAACTCTAATTAAATTTTTAACACATTGTTGACTTTGTATCACAAAGTATTAGTTGTTTATGATGATTTTGCATGTTTGATTTTGTGTGTGCTTGCTGGTAATCTTGTGTAGATATGGCGTGTTTTTCGTATGAATGTGCATTGTGAATATGTGTTTTGTTTTTTTAAAAATGGTAGGTGTGTTTTCATATAAAACAAGTAAAAACATAAACATAAAAATATAAAAAATAATTATGTGCTATTTTGATGAATTGCCACTTTGTTTTGAAAAAAAATATTTTATGAAACATGAAAATGACTTGGTGAGTCAAAGAGTGCTTTTGACGATACCTTCTCATTTACTTTTTCATCATATAATAAATTGTTATCATATATTTGAGGTTACTCTTGATGTGACAACATAATATTTGAAAATAATAAAAAAATATGATGTTTTTTTTTCATCTTTATTTATAAATATATTTGTTGTTTTCAATGATATATTACCCCTATTATTATGATTGGACCGAGATCACATCAAAGTGATCCCATATAAGCCCAAATAGCATGAGCGGGGTTTTTAGGCTTTATTTTGGACATATTAAAAAAAGTGATGCCAAAGATCAATTTTCACCATCATACGGGTCCAACGCTTTTTTTAAATCCTAAACCACTGAAAGCTCCTATTTTAAGGATTAAGATCAAAATATCTTGATTGGAATCTTAAATCGGTGAAATCTTCTATTTTAGGGATTAACATCATCTTGATTAGAATCTTAAACCGGTGAAATCTTCTATTTTAGGGATTAACATCAAAATTTCTCATTCAAAATTCTAAATAGATGAAATCTTCTATTTTAGGGATTGAGTCAAAATCTTTCATTCAAAATCTCATATTGAAGAAATCTTCTTTTTTAGGGAATATTGATAAAATATTTCGTTCAAATCCTAAATCGATGAAATATTCTATTTTTAGGGATTAACATGCGCCTTTAGGATCGATTTTGGACATATTTAAAATAGTGGGGTAAAGCCCAGTTTTCATTATACATACAGGTGCAATGCCTATTTTAAAACCCTAAACCAATGAAATCATCTTTTTTTTTAGAGATTAATATCAAAATATTTTATTCAAAATCCTAAACCGATGAGATCTTCTGTATTAAGGATTAACATGAAAAAAGTTTCTTTCAAAATCCTAAAATAACAAAATCTCATATTATAAGGATTAACGTCAAAATTTTCCTTCAAAAGGAAAAATCATCAAAATCTTTTTTTTAGGGATTAACATCAATTTTTTTTGTTAAAATCCTAAATTGAATAAATCTCCTAAGTTTAAGGATTAGCATCAATTTTTTTCATTAACAAGCCAAAATGATGAAATCTTCTATGTTAAGGATTAACGTCAATTTTTTCGTTAAAAGACCAAAATCAATGAAATCTTTTATCTTAGAGATTAAGGTAAAACTTTTTATCAAAATTTCAAAATAGATGGAATATCTTATTTTTAGAAATTAACAATAAATGTTTTTTGTTAAAAGACCAAAATCAAAGAAATATTCTATTTTTATGGACTAAAACCATTTTTTTAAGTGTCAAAATTTATAAAATCTCTTATTTTTAGAGATTAACATCAAATTTATTTACGAATATCCTTTTCTTAGGGATTGATGTTATTTTTTTAAAAAATAAATTAAAATAAATCACAACTAAGCTTATAAATAAATTTAGACCATTAATAGCATGCGCAAAATAAACTTTAGAGAAATCTCGTGTCAAAGGTAACCTTTCATTTAAAAGGATATAGTAAGCGTGATATTGATATTCCATTAAGCACAACTAACCAAGTACATAATCTCTTAAATCAATGTCTATTTTATGATTCCTAGTTAGCTTTAATCTAACCAAGTACATAATCTCTTAAATCAATGTCTATTTTAGGATTCCTAGTGACTCCATTATTTTTATTTTCACTAGTACATGATAGTCACGTATTTATCATGGTGTAACAATTCATATAAATAGTGAAGCAACTAACTTTCAATTTTTATTTCTTTGAATCCTTTTAGATTTTTATTTTTTTTCAATTTCATCCTTCAATATTTGATCGATTGATTTTGAATTGATTTTCATAATTTGTTTTAATTTGTTTTCTATGAGGTTATTGTAGTCTCAAAACAAACATCCTAATATTTGGTTAGTAGTCAATTTTGCAAGCATCTATTTTTATTATTATATCAAAAAGTAAAAAATAGTTTTTTTTTTATAATTATATAAAAAAACAAAGTTGTTAAACCTAGTAAAGCTCATGATTTAGGTTGCAGGTTTTGTCGTGACGTGCATGGCATCACGTGATGAAGTTGCCTCTTGGAATTGAAGGGGTCTTAAGTTTAATTATAAAGTTATGATTATAGAGTTCGGGAGTCGCTACCTAGTATTATGGTCACTAGAAAATCTAATGGTCTGCAAGAATCTGGTTAAGGGGATTAGGAAAAAATACATCACCCCCAGTATACCTACTTAAAGTAAATTGCATTGTTGATTTATTGTTTTTCTAGGTCATGTTTCTATTTGTTGGTCTTATATAAGGTTCAAGACAGATCTTCCTTCGTGAAGAAGTCTCTATCTTATTAAGTTAAATCCTAACCATTCTAAAACCTAGATTTAGCAGAACATTTGTCTCTTATTTTGTATCTTTAATACTTGATGGTATACTTTACAATGTAATTTTATACTCCCAAATAATAAAGTCTACCATTAAATCCTACCGCTTTGAATAACAAACTAATTGTTGTGAGATTTTTTATATTTTAGTCAAATTCTAATGGATAATTGTAAACCAGTTACGATATTCATTTTGCATTTTTAAAACAAGATAAAAATGTAATTTTATCCTTTTTAGAAAATATGCATGAAAAACCTTTAAGATTTGGCCTATGCAATTAAAATATTTTGTTAATTAATTTTTTTTTTTTTATCTTTTTCCTTTTTTTATCATTCAATTAACACAAAATAAAAGGTAATAAAAACAAAACACAAAACACACACACACACACACACCCCTTTTATTACTATATTTTACTCACACACTCCACAATTACATGTTTATAAATAATAAAAATTCACAATTTAAAAACAAATTCAAACACACACTAAAAATTTAAAATTTGCAAAATGATCATTCCAAAGGCTGGAAACGGGTTGGAGAGATTGTTGGGATCTCAAGAAGCATATTGGAAGACTTTGAGGGTTACAGGAATGGTGGTTGCACATGGGTATCACGTGTCGCCGCCACTAGTAGCGTGTAAACCCATGCGGCGTCATTAGTGAAGCAAAACATAGGTGGATCAGGTAGATCTCCTTCTTCTCTTTCTTCATGTGCTAACGGTGAGTGTCACTGTCACCTGCAAAAATAGAAAAACACAATGGTTTATTTTTGTCCTTTTTTTAGATTTCCTTTTTTTGTTGCGAGGTGTTAATGTTTGAGCTTTATGAACTGTCGATGTAGGTTCTTTCTCTTGTCTTAGATATAAAAAAATGAAATCGCATGCAACATGCTTGATTTTCACTCGAACCTGATGGATACTGACTTAGATGGATAGAATGTTTTTAAACTCAATCGGGTTTCGAGTAAAACCAAAAGGCAAAAGGTCAAGACCCGACCCCTAACCCATCCTGATTAAATAAATAACCTTTATGTTTGAAAAAAACCAAATCCAATATGAAACTCAACCCAATTCTGACATGAAGTAAAAAAATAACCTTGAAGTTTGAAAAAAGTCACATGTATACTAAGCTAATTATGTACTAAATAATTGTAAATTATAACATTCAGGTTTGGCTTATGGATACCCGAAACTCGATCAGGTCAGGTTTAGGTATAAAAAATCCATACCCATTTAGATTCAGGTTAGGTTTAAGTGGTTATTTTAGGTTTGAGTTGTAGTATGCAATAAAATATCCATTTTTACTCAATATTTTTATTTTAAATTGGAATTCATTAGAAGCATAATATTTTAGCTGTAATGGAATCCTCCAAAGATATATTTCTTTCAACCAAAAGTCAAGATTGATATAGAGAAAACTCTACAAGTGAACTTGAACAAAAAAAATAGTAATTAAACTCACAATCCTACATCAATACATATTTGCATTAGTTCAAACTTGTGTTTTTATAGTGTATTTATTATCACTACCAGAAAATTGATAAATACAAACGGAAATACCGAGGGAATTATCGTGGGGGAAAAAATTAAAACAAAGCAAAAAAAAATTATGACCTGTCATTTTTACCAATAAATTTACTGATGGAATTTTCTGTTAGTATTTTTCAGAGAACTCCAGAACTGTTCATTTTCCAATTGCACTGTTAATTGTTATTCTTTACGGACAAAATCACCAACGAATTGAAAAGTCGTCGGTATTATTTGGTGGTTTTCTGAAAAAATTCAATTAATTTAAAATTTTCATTTAAATATTACAGACGGAATCACCGACGGATTGAAAACTCGTCGGTAATTTTTTGGCTGTTTCTGAAAAAATTTTACGAAATTGAAAATTTAAATTAAATATTGCCGATGGAATTACCGACGGAATAATTAAAAAATATTAATATTCAATTATCCGTTGGTAAATCCGTCGGTAACGTGCCCCAATTTTTTATTATTATTATTCTTCTTCTTGTTTTTCTACCTTTTCTTCTTCTTCTTCTTTACTATATGTAAAAAAACATCATTTCTTATCTATTTCTTTCTCTTCTTTTCTCTCCTCATCTCCTTCTCTTTTCCTCCATGCTTGGGTATGTCTTCTTCTTCTTTCTTCTTTTATCCTCTTAGTTTTTTTTTTAATTAATATGCTTAACAAATTTTTCTCTCTCTCTTTAGCTTCAATTGCAACTACATTATGGTAAGATTTTTATTTTTTCTTCTTTTTTCATGATTTTTTTCACTATATTTGTTTTTTATTTTATTTTTAATTGTTTTTGTTCTTAATAATTGTATAAATGTTGTTGTGAGATTTTTTTTTTCATATGAGATCAATTTTTAGTAGATTTATTTATAGAATTTTTAAATTTTTAGCAATTGCAACTTCATTTTTTTCATATGAATTTTTTTAGTTGAATTTATTTTTTTGTTTTATTTATTTGTTGCAAATTTTTTTGGGTTGATTTTCTTATTCTTTTTTCCAAGCATTTTGAGTATATATTATACAGTGTTAATTTATGTTAATTTAATTATTTTATAATTTTATAAAATGAATTTTTTTAAAATGTTTTTAAATAATTACCGACAGTAATTCCGTTGGTAATAAAAAAATATTATTACCGAGGGATATACCGACGAAATGAAGCGGATAAATTTATTTTTTTATTACCAACGGATTTACTCACGGATAAAAAATTACCGACGAAAAATTCACCAACGGAACATTTCCGTCGGTAATTATGTCGGTAAATTAATTACCGACAGAATATGTGTCTTACGCCGATGGAAAAATTTCATCGGTAAAACTGTTAAATCTTTTAGTGTATATTGGTGGTCTACACTACATTGTGAACCAGACTAAATAAAATTTCTAGTGTAAAAATAAGATATTTTAGGTGTTGCAAGTGCGTTTTAAAGAAAAAAAAAATCTGCAACTCGGGTCATAGACCCGACTTGGTCAAATAAGATGATATTATTTAATTAGATGATGATAAAATATGCAACGACAATAAATCAACCAAATTAAAAAAATGATCATAATAATCAACACGAATAAATTGCTTGCCAACAGAAAAAAAATTAATGAAGTTCAATTCCAAGTCAATCCAATACGGAAGGATGGAATTGAAAAAATAAAATGACAAAAAAATGACCCAAGTGAACCGAAGTTCCCATGCTAAACTTGCAGCCCGGGTTATGAAGTTGGGGTAACCTAATAAAAAACAAACAAAAAAAAGATCACAAAGTCTAATTCATAACAAACTCAATGTAGAAGGTCGAAATTGAAAAACAAATTAACAAAAGGGACAAAAAAAGACTTACAAACCCAAGTAAGCCCACTAAACCTCATTACCCGAATCATGCAAATAAGATAACCCAATAGAAGGTAAAATGAAAACAATCATGAAGCTCAATTCTAAAACTAACCCAATATTGAAGGATGAAACATAAAAGAAGATTAAATAAAAAAAATGAACCCGAAGAAATACTTGAGTCAATCCAGTATATTTTGTCAAATTCACGGTCTAACTCATGAGATTGAAATAATCCTATAGAAAAAAAAATAATGAAGCCCAATTATTTAAAAAAAAAACAATGTCAAAGGATGAAACTGAAAAAGAAAATTAGTGCAAAAAATCCAACCCTAAAAGAAAACAATATCAACCCAGGTTAACTTTTCAAACGTGTGACCCAATTGAGGAAACTAACGGAGCTCAATTCTCAACCACCCTAATGATGGAGAATAAAATTGAAGAAAAAAGTAATTTTTGTGAAAGGACCCAAAACAAAAAATAGTAATACAAAAATGGAACCAAATTTGAAAAAAAAAATTAAAAGGACAACTTGCAATTTTTTATTGAAGGATGAAATTGAAAACAAAAACTCAATTTCACAAAAAAACCCAAAATAAAAAATAAGAATCAAAAGAATGAGTACCAGATTTGAAAATAGAAGTGAGGACAACTTAAAATGTTAGGTTGAGGGGTGAAATAAAACGAAATTACAAAAGGACCCAAAAGAAAAATTAATAATTAAAAGAATAAGGATCAAATTTAAAATGGTAATAAAATGAGAGGACAAGTTTGAATTATGGATAGTACAACATGAATTCCAATGAGAAGAGAGGGAAAAAAGGAAAGAAAAAAAGAAAGGATTGTCAGCAACATATCATCTTATTTTTGGTTACACGCGTTGCACCATATGAAAGATCACATTGTGACACTTCCAATGTCACAGCTTATTTAAGTGTTTCGCCTCTAAAATAAGTTACATGCACTATCAGGGTGCTATAATTTCCCATACTTGTTTGCGCATGTATTACACACACCAGTCATTCTTCACTTGCTTGTTAACTTTAGTCCCCCGTATTTGTCTTAGTGTAAAACCTATTCTTTTAAACCCTATTTATCTAAATCAACAAAATTTTATTTTATTTTGACAAATCGGAGAACCATGATTTTTTGGCAATATTGCGAGAACCCTATATCTAGCCAACCAAAATAAATCATTAAGTCAATTCCCAAAAATACCAAATCTAGAAGGATCAAATAAAAAAAATAGTAATCGAAAAAAAACTTGAAATTTCTCATTTCTCGTGCAACCTAGTTCTTGATGGGAGAAAATTAAAAGGGCCTAATATTTTCTAAAACTTAAAATTCAGTCCCAGAATTCTAATTTCTCTAAATTAATAAAATTAAATTTTATTTTTTAAAACTGAGCAACAAAATATTTCCTCAGCACCTCGACATCCCTATTCATAAGTAGACAAAACATCCTGCTAAGCCGAAACCCACATTATTGCAATGTTAAAGGACCAAATTTAAAAAAAATAAATGACCAAAAAAAGATTAAAAAAAAACCATTATGGATTATTACAATTGGGGGGAGGGTAAGTTCTTGTTGATTTGTAGTATTTCATTGTGTTTCATTTAGCAACTCTAGTGGTTGCATTAAATCTAACACATATTGGTTAAAAAAGAGACATTTCAATATCCTCTAATAATAATGTAAATTATATTTTTAAGTTTCATTTAATAAATTATATTTTTGGGTTGAGATGATAATTTAATATGATATCAAAGTCATTTAACAAATTAATCTTTCACTGCACTCATTTTTTTATAATTAAAATTAATTATTACCATAAGATAATGTGACCTAGCCTCATCCAATATCTTTATTTTTTTTAAAATTAAGATGATTATTTTTTATATTAACAAAAATTATTTTCAAGTTTTTTTAAATATCAAATAGTGCAATTATTCTCAAAATGACCTCACTAAGATTTTGTTTATCCAGTATTGTTTTTAGAGAAATTGATTTCATTAATACTTTAAAGAAGAAACAAAAATGGGAATTGTGATTTCAATTTTTATCATCCTAATTTTATTTAAAGTTACTAAAAAATACCAATAATACCAATAATGTTACAATATAAAAGTTACAATAACAAACTATTTATAGGAGAGATAATTGATATTCCTAAAACTATTATGAAATATTCATTTTTTAATTCTTTACATCTACAAAGAAGGCAATACATTTAGTGTAATTGAATATGAACTTTTCTAGAAAATAAACTAAAACAGTGAATTTGTTGGTGTTTCAAAAAAACAATAAAACTTTGCGGGTTTTTTTCTTCTATTTCCATTATTGTTTGAAAGAATAAAGAAGAAAAAAACTATATTTAGCTTGGTGGTTAATGGGGTATTAGGTATGTTCCATTTCTTCTTTATGAATTGAAATTTTAGAATCAATTTAGCTTTGTGACCAACGAGTTGGATACATGTTTTTCAGTAAAAAAAAATAATTATACAGAATTTTCCAACATATTTTTTAATGTAAAAGATCCTTGATCATAAACTGAAATGTTTATACTTGCATCTAATTAAATAAATTAATATTTGATCAAAAGATAACTAAAATTTAGATATTTGATATCACAACACAGGTCATGCACTCATTTGTGTCTAGTAACTTTGTTTCACATGATAATCTTTTTCCAATCAAACGATTATCCAGGCCAATAAAAAGTAAACAAAAAAATTCATCAATAAAAAAAATTAAATAAAACTAAGAAGCTCAACTATCAAGTAACCCAATATTTAATGGAGAACAAAAAAATAATTTCCTAAAAAAACAAAAGAGATCTAGGGGTTAATCCGCTAACCCCATAACCATGGGTACACGATTAGGATAGACTCTGGTGAGGAAAGTGAAAAATAAAACCAAGAAGATCAATTCCCAAAAAACCATATGTTAAAAGATGAAATTTAAAAAAAATTAAAAAAAACCTAAAAAAGACCAAAGTTAGCTTGTGTAAACACTTCAAAACTCGTGATCATGGTCACGAGGTTAAGATTGATCGCATAAAAGGTAAACCCAAAAACCAACAAAGAAAAATTATCAATAAAAAAAATTCTTAGCGTTGAAACTAAAAAAACTAATTTATAAAAACAATAAAAAAATTGAGTCAACCTGAAATTGAAATAACTCCATATAATGAAAAGTGAAAAAAAAACATGATGATCAATTAAGAAAAATCAAATGTTGAAAGAAAATTAAAAATAAATTAATTTTATAAAAGGACCTATAAAAAAAATTGAAGGCAACCCGTGTTAACTTTTGAAACTCATGACCTTGAACATGAGGTCGAGACTAACCCTATAGAAGGGGAGAAAACAACGAAGAAAATTTCTCAACTAAAAAAATAGTAAAGGATTAAATTGGAAAAAAACAAGAAAAAAGGTATTCAAAACAAAACAAACAACAATAAAAAGAACATGGATCAAATTTGACATAAAAATAAATTAAAATCAAATTCTCAAGGATTAAATTGAAAAAAAAGTTTTAATTAGTAAAAGGATAAAAAAAATAAACACCAAATTTGAAATGAAAATCAAATTAAACTTAATGTCAAGGATGACGTTATAAGACAAAATCAAATTAAACTTTGGTCTATTTTTTGTTTTCAATCTAACATTTAAAAAATTAAGTTTACTTTTTAAACTTTATACACACGCTAACACTTAACATCCTTTATTTATAAGTTTATGATTATTTATTTTAATGAATAATTTTATAAGTTTATCATTATATTTATTTTAATGAATAAAAAGCCTCTGGAGCATTCAAATAACAAAATTATCATCAATTATTTATAATTACAATAATATCATCCATACTTCCATGAATATAAATCCCTTTTAAACATTTCATCAAATAATTTTTAGGCATTCCTCTCATGGCACCAACCTTCATATATTTTTTTGGCATTCCTTTCAAGGTAAAGGATCTCATTTCCTTTTATTTTTATGAAATGAATTAGAGTTTGGGTTGGCTTGACTGGTGTTGGCATATTTTTTCTCATTCCTAGGAATTATCTTATTCTTTGACAAGGGATTACTTGTTATAGGAAATGTAAGTGCACTGCTAAGCATATCTTTATACGCAATTTAAGGGTGATTATTTTTCAGTTCGATTTGGTTTCTATCAAAAAAAAAAAAACCAAACTGGCTTTTTTAAAAAAACCGGTTCAAACCGACCGGATATGGTTTGGCTTGGTTTTTTCAGTTTCAGGCTTATAAAACCGAAATCAAAACCGAACCGAACCAGTCGGTTTTTTAAAAATTCTAATCGGTTTAATCAATTTTTTTCATGATTCGGTTATTTTAATTATTTTTTTTATTTAATTAATTTTTCAAATTTTATTCGCATAGAACACCATCTACTTTTTTTTGCTTGTGTTATGATATCAGTTTAATGGTTTTTTTTTTTTCCTTTGTGGTGCTTGATCAGATCCTGAAGGCATGTTAGCATCCTTCTTCAGTTCCCAATCTAAGGCATTTCCATGATGGGCCTTGGTTGTTTTATTTTTACTACCGGGGCACTAGGAAGCAGATAAATCAACCTGTTTGTTTTTGTATTTTAAAAGTATTTTTAAAAAAGATTAATTTTTTTTTAAATTAATATTTTTTTTTGATATTTTAAATTATTTTAATACACTGATATCAAAAATAATTTTTTAAAAATAAAAATACATTATTTTAATACATTTTCACACCTACACTCCCAAAACTAATGGGATGTCGTGAAGAAAAGATCCAGTGGCCTATTCATTTAGAGGTAGATATTACTTGAAGGGGGTTTTCGTATTTGTATAAACTTGGTTAGCAGCCTTGATTTCAAGTATTCCTGAGGCAATCTAAAGTGTTATAAAGCATTGTTTTATAATTCTTAGTTTGTGCTCATGTCTTCTAGGATTTTAAGTGTTGCATTTCTTATTCTTGTTGTTGTTGGTTGAACGATGATATATGCAAGCAAGCTACTAAATAATGAAACTCGATAGTTTTGCCTTGTTTCACTCGGTTTAAGATTCTGACAGGAAATTTTCCACAATGGTTTTCGGCAGTTTTGCATAGAGAACATCGATTCTATGATTTAGTGTTTATGTCTAGTTGCGTGTGTTATTAAAGAGAGAGGTTTCTAAGAAAATTATGCAAATTAACATTGATTATATAAGAAAACAAAAATATATTTTCGTCTAATTTGATTTTTCTCATTAACTACAAAGAAAAACCAAAATTTCTCAAATATTAGAATGAAAATGAAAAATGGATCATAAGATAGAAAATTTGTTTTTTTGTAATTATCCCTTTTAAAGATTATCTCAAACCAAATAAATAGAAAAAAAAAGATGAAAAAAACATTGTGAAGAGGGCATCTATAGTATTTCATGAAGGGAATCACGATGCATATTCTCCACATTTTAGTATTATATATAATTATAGATATAAAATTTGGCTCGGCTCGATGGGTTGACTTGAGACCCGTGTGGCCCGAGATCTTGACTAGGTTTCAAACGGTCAGAACAAATGCTTACAATTGGCTCGGTCAAGTCTGGGTAACCCGCTGGGTCAACCTAAAATCTAGGTGACCCTGTGTAAGTCGAGTGAGACCCGACTTTTGTTTTTAATAAACCAAAAAAATATATAATTAATTAATTAATACTTTGGCCTCACATTTTG
>Ga0325410_1005398_pt1 | contig 14094 bp, 6 predicted proteins | sample PopdelMetagenome_16_FD_206182 | JGI IMG/M metagenome (GOLD analysis project Ga0325410, IMG submission 206182) | Populus deltoides microbial communities from Bellville, Georgia, United States - Xylem-PdIQD-R3 | ecosystem: Host-associated > Plants > Phyllosphere > Stem > Wood/Secondary xylem... | reverse complement strand
ATTTAGATAATTTTAATTTATTTTATATTTTTGATTTTTTTATTTTTTTATTAATATATATATATATATATATATATATATATATATATATATATATATATATATATATATCAAAATACCACTTGCACACCAGTTCTCCAATATTTCTTTTTTTACCTGCATGAATAAAGCAAAAAAAGAAAAAAAATCAAGTCAATACTGAACATTTAGTCCTCTTACTTGAAGGAGCATGCCTCTACAGCATTCAGTAATAGATAAAATGCAATGCTAAACAAAGACAAGATAAAATGGAAAGATGATTACCCAAGATGGAGAATCTTCTTGTCATTGTGTGGGTATGCAGTTCCACCCTCAAGCAAATGTGGAGCAAAGAAATTGCGAGAGGCTGCTAATGCCTGGATTGCATTCAGCTCTGCTCCAGTCACCATGTTGGCTTGTTGAAGCCTCTCAACTTCTGCTATCTGAGATTTTTAAGAATAACCATTTAAGTCAAATGCGTGGTATTATATTTGTTAAGGATATGGAAATATCAAGAAGAGCCTCATCAACATTTGATACGTAAGAGAATTTGGTGTTCTTCATTACCTTGGTCCTAAGACAAACACTTTCATTTTCCAGCTCAATCTCCTAAAAAGTAAATCAATTCGGACATGAATTAGACAAAAAAGAGGTTCCTAAAGTATAAAATGAAAGTGAGAGCAAGCTAGAAATTACCCTTTTCTGCAAGTACTCAATTTCGGCTAGCAGCAACTCATGCTGTTGCAACAGACAAGTAGAGGAACAAAAATAATTGAGGACATAAAAAAAACTTTGATACAGCAAAAAAGTTGAGAGCCATTACAGTGATGTACATGATTAATTCTATGCATGTATGAAACAATGGAAAGATATAATTAATTGTTGAAGAAACAAAGACAAGAAATTAAGATCATAAGCAAGTCCTATTCACAGAGGTTAAACTGGCTTAAAATACCACTACTGCAAATTGCAAATGATCATATCAAGAGGTGATGATATATTAATTAAACGTGACTGAACATTTACATATTTGCTTTCAGTTGTATGATCTTTTTACCTTCTTTGACCTGATTCTAGTAATGCCTCTCTCAAGCCTATTCTCCAGCTGCTTAAGCTCTTTCACAGATAAATTACTTACAGCATCGCCCATTAAGTGCCTACAAGAAAAAGGGAAAGCATGAGCAGCATCGAACTGTGATGAAGAGTGTGTAAAAGAAAGGACCATTCAAGGCATGTATAAGTTTCAAAGTCTTAGTAGAGTCATTTAGTAATTTTTTTAGAGGTCATGGATGATGGATCAAATCTCATTACACCTAGAACGAGAGGGGTTATGGAAGGGGATCATAGTCAGACAAAATTATTTAAGCTAAACTTTGCATCACAAATTCACATGTTCAGCTAATATTGTGCAGATTAAGTTAGATATCTGTACACAAATCTCCATTAATTTGCTAAGAACAAAATCAAGAGGACGGAAACGTCCCATTGTTTAATAGTTTTTCCATTTTTAGGTTATAACCTTAAAAAAGATACAATGGAGATCGTATACCTGTTAGAATTCTGTAGCATTTGAATTTGTTGCCGCAGCTTTGCTGATTCTTGTTGATAATACTATATTTCATAATACAGGAAAAGTAAGTAAGCTAATGAATCGAGAGAAATTCAAGCACCTGAAATTTAAAACAACTTGGTATAAATTGATGAAGATTAAAAATATAGAGGAAGAAAAAGCATACCTGGGCATTGATTTCTGTGATAGAGGATGCATTTGAACTATCTGAACTGGCCTTTTTGTACCTATCTATGGTTGATCTTATGCTGCTACAAAAGATAAACAAAATTTATAAGTTCAAACAACAATGGAACAGGAAAGGATCAATGCAAAAGGATCTGAGATCCATATTTAATTTTTACAGTTTCAAACTTTTTTGTAAGCAGCATTAGGGTTTCATAAAATAATGTTTGATTTACATTTGAAAATCAAATAACATGAAGAAAAATCAAGATGTAATGTAAAGATGTTAATCGAATGAAAACAAGTGCATGAAAAAGTTGCTTTTACAGCATTTCCTTGTCAACCAACCTAAACCTAGTATATATCAATATCATAGTACTGTGTCGTGTGGGATTTTTATGTGGAGAAGATACATCAAAAGAACATAACAATGAAACATCGACCACTGCAGTTGTCAACTTTCCAGGACAGCTAAGTTCATTTGTATAGAGAACAAGATACTTTCTTGCACCTCACGCGCCAAGTTAACAATAGCAGAACCTTTCCTTGACTTTCCACTTGCCATTACTAAAAATGAAGAAACCGTAGCAAAATCTCTCTCTCTCTCTCTCTCTCTCTCTCTATATATATATATATATATATATATATATATATATATATATTCATTTATTACACCAACATAAGAATGGAAACACTACAAAAGACAACTATGGAGAGTAAAACATACTTTTAGGGCGAAGAGAACTGAGAGTAAAGGAGATTTTAGATTTGCTATGGGAAATTAAACAAGCAAAGGATGGGGAGATTTCCAAAGCTGAAAATGGAAACAGGAAGATCAAAAGAAGATGGGATGTATAAGCCATGAAAGAGTAAAAGATCAAGATTAAAGAATGTGCTGTGAAGAATAGATATTGTAATCAATCACACCATTAAAAGAAGAGAAAGGAGTTACCCGTACGTGAACTGGACACCAAATTAACCAATCCTGCATCAGTACTTGGCATCTTTTTCTAAGTTACAAGTCCGGTTTGTGGGTTGAAATTTAGAAATTTTGATCATAGCTAGTTCAGTAGAATTTTTATTTTTTTTAATCATTGAGAGAGGATAGGCTCTCAAACCCAGCATCTCGTGGGTATAAAGCTGGATTGATTGGCTAAAGAATGATCAAGGGAACTTGTTAAGATTTATTAATTTAGTGCCTGATAAGTAATCATCATTATCAAGATTACTAATTAATGTTTAACTAATTGTATTTGAATTTTTAGAATTTAGAAGAATTTAAAACGTTTATCTACTTATAGGAAACGTAAGACATGCACTTTTTTTTATTGAATTGTTAGAACATCTTATTCAAAAATATTCTTTGAGAACTCCATGGTTAATAAGCACTTAAGCGGTTGTTGAGCTTAGATCAAAAGAGAGCCTACATTTTTTTTTAGTTGAATAATTATTGAAAAGACAATTACAACACAATTCAAAAAGAAGCATAACGAAATGACGACAAAACCAAAACCAAAGCTAGGAGCAACAAAAGCAACAAGGAAACAAGTAAGAAGATATCGAAAAATTTGAAGAGAGATATAAGGATAACAATTTAATCCGAATTTAATAGATATTAGTCTGATCTAAATAAATATATATTTTTTAAATTTGTTGAATAATAAATAGGGTATAAATATTATTAATCCGACCCAATATCTGTTTAAACCTAATCTAAAATATGTATTTATATTATATAAATATATTTGTAAAATATTTAGATTTTACTTGATACAATATTACATATATATGAATAATATTTATAATTTAATATACATATACATATTAATCTAAACTCAATAGATACTGACCTAATCTGAATGAATAGATATTTTTTGGACCTGATGGATAACAAGTATAATTTAATATTTATAATATTTTTTTTATTTTATTTTTTGATGGTTAGTTTTTTAGGTAGAAAATTAAAAATCATGAGTTGGAAAGAAGTGAATTTGGGATTGAACATAAACTTATTATTAAAAATTAATTTTTTATTATGATATGAACTATTATACGAAAATTCACATACTTCAGTAAGCTCATGGTTAATTGCATTTCAATTTCAATAGTTTTTTTTTTCTCAAAAGAAGTTTCAATAGATTTTGTATAACACATAGAACTTTTTCAAACTTTGGAGCTATATGATCAATAAAGATACTAAAAAAGATTGAACAAAAAGGTTATCATGGGACTGATCATGGAAATTCAGTTCAGGTTTCCATGGAGGAAAGACAATGGCAAATGAATCTCCCTATGTGACTTTTCACAAGGACTTGAAATAGATTTGCTCTACTTTCTACTTCGTTGATAACCTTTTCCTTGCTAGAGCATTCAATCCGTAAATAAAGTTAAGAGGGAGGAAGAGAAAGGACCATTAATGAAGCTTTTGAAAAGAGTTAGAAGAACTAAAGAAGATGTCTAGGTTTGTCTCCACTTTGAGCTTTCATTTTTAACTTGTTTGTCTTCACTGACTTGTTTTAAAATCTCTGATCTTATGGAATGAATAAGAGCTAGCAAAAGATAGAAGTCTAAACTGTTGTCAGTGAAAGCTCAAAGTGGAAACAGAAGGTACTGAAAACCGAGCGCCCATGTTAGCAATGGAATGGGAAAAGGGCCAGGCTTAATCACTCGGAGTGCCGAGTCCCAGCTACACAGTATGGATCCTCAAAAATTGCAGCACCAAAAAGGTAAAAATGACAATCAAGACGATAGCTAGGGTTTGCTTTACAATCCCAGGTCTTAATGGAGGGAAGAAGATCAGTTCTGTTAAGAGATCAGAAAGAACTTGTTGCTTTCTTTGCAACTGTTACTGTGATAATTATTACTATCATTATTGTACTCTAAGTGTTTTTGTTATTGATGTTGATAAATCTGTAACTCTTCTTCAACAAGATGGCAAATATTTTAGTTGAAACAAACAAATTTTAATTTGTTGTAAATTTATCTTATTAATTACTTAGAAATATTTAATCTTTTTTATTTTACTTAAAACTTATTTGTTTTTGCGTTTTAAAAATATACTTTTTTAAAAATATTATTTTTACTTCAAATTAATTTATTTTTAATATTTTCAGATTATTTGAATATGTTAATATTAAGAATAAATTTAAAAAAAATAAAAAAATATTATTTTAATATATTTTTAAATAAAAAAATACTTTAAAAAATCAGAAAGAAGTTCTTCTTAATATGACTATCCTTCTTCATGGAAGCCCTAAATGCACTCCGATTCCTAGCATACCCATGTTTGCTTAATTAATTACCTAGATGGGGAAGCCCTACAATGTGTCTAGGCAAATCAATATCATCTTTAACACCTATAATGGTAGTGAATACTCACTATAAATAGTAAAATAGCACAGGGCAAATAAAAAATCAGGAACAGTACTTCAAATTAATCTTTAAAGCATCTTTCTTATGAAAATCATGATTTCAATTTACAAACAGCCAAAATGTTTGTTATCGTGATTTATAATTAGATCCCATTAGACGTGTTAATGAATGCATGGATACTAGAGGAAGAAAAAAATCATGAACTAAAAGCACTTCAGATCATATGAACCACCAAAAGGATCAGCAAAAATAAGGAAAGAAAGCACACTGGAAGATGACAATGAGATCATGATTTCTTGATACGGTCAATTCTTATTTCACATATAGAAGACATGGCTTTATACTCTCGTTCCCGTGATAATTAGGAATTTAAAGAGAAGGCTTTTATGCTGCCGTTCCTCTGCTAAACTTCCAGTAAAGTCGAGATAATATCAGTATAAAGAAGAAACGAGCATATCAGTGTCGGTCAACTGAGATCCAAGTCAAATAGTCTGATCTGACAAACAACTCCTTGGAAAGCCAAAAATCATGGACAGTTTGCATAATTTAGGATATACCCTCCTAATATTTCACCCTTCACTGTCTCTTGTTCTATGAAAGAAGCACTTATTATGACAAAAGAAACATCAAACAAAGTCCTAGTGATCTGTGAAAAAGAAAAGGAGGTTCCCATCAAGATCCAAAAGAAAAGACAATAAGGAGAAGGTAAAATTACTTGTTGTTGGCGTACTCGTAGAGACGGCCACGGCTAGAGAAGACGATGAGAGCAACTTCAGCATCACATAGAACTGATAATTCATAAGCTTTCTTCAAGAGCCCATTTCTCCTCTTGCAGAAAGTAACCTGACGATTGGTGGTGTTCTCGATCCTCTTGATCTCAATCTTTCCTCTTCCCATGTCTACACAAAAGATCGTTTTTTTCATAACCCAAACAAGCTTATGTATTATATATGCGCCAGTTTTCTTAACTTAATAGCTAGCTGATCTGACCTTTACATGTCATGCCAACCAAAAAAGCATGGAATAGCTAGGTAATTGCAACAGTCTGAGAAAGACTGTAGAGAAGTAAATGGTAAAAAAATCTTTTTATAAAGAGTAAAATAGAAAATGGGAAAAAAAATTAAGAATAAAAAAAAGTTGGTATTACTGAAGTTTAATGGTGTGCAAATCTGTTTCTTTGCATTCTTCAGTGAAATATTTTTCCTTTTGGATGAATTAATTCAACAAGTTAAAGTTGAAACCTCCCCAGAAGACAAATAAAGCAACTTGATTTCAAGAAAAAGGTGAGATGAGGAAAGAATGCTCGATAAAAGTGTCAAAAAGAACTGCGAAGAAGGATAGGTTGTTCAGAAAAAAATGATGGATCTGCAAAAATGATTAAGGAGAGGAAGAGATTGAAGGATATCGCTTTATCAATGAGGTTTAGCTCAAAAGATCTTGGTGTAGAAAGATGTAAACCACTAGGCAATATATGCATTAAGTGCTTAGACTAACAAAAATCTCCAAAAGAAGAAAGAAAGAAACTTGATTTCAAGAAGAAGATGATCATGAGGCGAGAAAAGATGTTCAAGAAGGTTGCCAAAAGGAACTACCAAGAAAGAAATACCAGAAGGACAGGTTGTCTTATATATGCAAGATCTGTAAGAATGATTAAGGGGAAGAAAAACGAATGGGAGGAGAGCTTGAGCATTGAGGTTTATCTCAAAAGATCCAGGTTTTGAAAGATGTAAACCACACTAAGAAATATGGAGAAGGGAAACAAGAAAAGTGGATATATATATATATGTATGTATGTATATTGTATACCCTTTGATCTGATGAAAATGAGAAGGGAATCTAGCATGAGTTAAACATGATTTATGTACTAATTATTTTACTACTATTGGGAGCGTGTCCCATTTTCTTGCACTTGTCTTTCTCTTCATGTCTCTCTTCTCAAATATATATCCGGAGTCTTGATGGGACAACAATAACTCAGATCAGCAGAAGTTGATGATGATTATACATGTGGCTGAAGTGAAAACGACATGAACTGCTTCAAAAATAAAACCTCAAGTGCATCATCTTAAGATCAGCTGATCAAACTGTGCTGTGCTGAAGAGAAAGAACTTCAAAACACATGAAAGAAGAAGAAGAAGAAGAAACCCTTGTCTTTAAACTTTTCTCCCATTCATAACAGTGTATTTCTTCAAATTTTTTACATAAAAGAAAAACAAAAAAAGGGAAAAAATCAGATGAAGAAAGCTTGAAAACATGAAGAGCCTATGTAAAAAAGAAGAGAAACACATGAATTTTGTACAGAAGAGAAGGAATAATGTTAAATGAAGGAAATCTAGGGAATGGGCACTGAAGCAAAGAAGATGAGAAAAAATAAAAGAGAAAGAGAGAGAGATGTTCATGTGTAAGGTAAGGAAGAAGATTCTTTTCTTGTTTTTTCACTGGCAGCAAAATCTATGATAAAATCTTTGCTTATTTGTGCAAGAAACCATGCAATTATAACAACATATGCATGTTTTTAGAAGAAAGGAGCACAGACCTGCAGGCTTAATTTGGTCACAGTACTCCGGCCTCTTCAGCTTTCGGAAAATTTATTTTGTAGAATTCTGAAAGAAATAGAAGTGCTTATTATGGCTTCACTCTTCTTCCCTATTTATAGCCTTTACTTTCTTTGTCTATCTAGACAGAGAAGCAATGAAGAAGAGAGATTAAATGAATAATAATTTATTTTTCTTGTTACCTTTTTTTTAAAAAAAGGGAAGGTGGTGGTGAAAGAGTGAGAGATTGGGGTTATCGTAAAGAAAGGGACGTGGGAATTGTTGTGTTTCCAAAAACCTACATGAGATGTTGCTGTTTTAGCTAAAATAAACAGCTTTTGAGGTGTAAATTCGCACCATATACTGCAATTTTTGTTTTTTATAATTAAATCATCATCTTCTTCCTGTGTTTTCCTTTACTTTTATGCCCTCCAAGAACCTGTCTACTGTGGTAGAATCTCAATCTAATGGTTGGAGATTGATCCAACGCATTATGTCAAGAGGAAAAATGTCTATTTACAGCTTGATAGATTAGGGTTCGGTGGTGCTTTTCCACGTCTTATGTGCACTAGGTAGGGCGTGCAGATGAAGACTATAATGGTGAAACTGAAAAACCAACAAGAAATCTACAATTTTGATGCCTTATAAATTTTGTTCAGTCTACAATTTGATGTTTTCTCGTCCAAGAAACTGTGATCTAAGCTTTGTCAATTTGAGGTTTAATTTTCTTGACTCATAAATGATGGGGAAGGTCATTTAGCATACGGATGTTTAATTAATTATAGCTATTGGCTAATTTGAAATATTAGAGTTGTTGCAAGAAAACAATAATTTATTTATTTTTTATATATATAAAGACATGAAGACATGATTAAAAAGAAATAAAATCGAATATAAATATATAGAATTAGCTTTAAAAAGGAATTGAATTTAGATTTATGAAAGTCTAGGATAGAATATTTTGTTAAACAAAATTTAAGCAATAAAGAATTTAGATTCAAATTGTGTAATTGAGGGCCACAAAAATATTTGGCTATATATATCTATATATCCAATTCAATTGAATAATGAAGAATAGATTGCCTTGGGAATCTAAAGTCCTTCTTGCCCGATAGAAGTGGTGCAGCTCAATCCACCTCCCCTGGGTTGCTTTGCTTAGCAGGGGGAGCTAGCTATAATTGTTCCCTAGTTTGTTTGTGGCCCTCCATTTTAAAGTTGCAAAGACGATCTCAGATTGTATTCTATCGAAGCTCATGGTGATATATAGTTGCTTTAACTTCTCTTACAAATACGGGGTCCATATTTATTAGGTTAACAAAGTATTTGAATATAGTTTTCCCACGTATCACCTTGTGTCCGGTTTGTCAAAGAATTATCTTACCCGATCATTTAAGCTTTTAGATGAGATTTTAAAATATGATTTATATTATTTTTTAATATATCATTTCAAATGAAAAGTCTTTGGGTTTGAAACATGCATAGATCCGCACTACATGTGCTTTATTTTTATCAAATAAATGAGGATGGTGAGATTCGAACTCGTGACTGCTTGGTCATTAATGCTCTGATACTATGTTAAAGAATCATCTTACCTAATAACTTAAATTTTTAGATAAAATTTATATTATTCTCTAATATTATTTAAGTATATTTACTTAGAGTTGATCAAGTCTAATGTTTTGATCGTGGATTGGTGGTTGATATTCTTGATTGACCCTAGTCGATTTAAATATTAAATTATTTTTTGAAAGAACTCTTTAAATTATGTTATTTTAATAAGAAATTGAGTTTTTTCAATCTTGGTTTGGATTATATCTCTTCAATTCTTCAAAACGTGCAATAATTAAATAGATTAATAATCAAGGTCTTGAAATGAACAAGAATGTTAGGAGAAATGAAACCACAAGATGTGAACATGGGATTAGAATATATTATCTTGGAATCATGAAAGGGGTGTTCTGCTAAGATTGAGATTGCTAGATGGAAATAAAAATACTTGTTAAATTAAGAGAGGTGTAAGGATATTTTTTTTGTATCATGTAAAAAGTTGGTGCTGCCTAAATCTTGGGTTTCAGTCAACAGATTGTCTGCTTATCATGGGCATGGAAGCTGGCTGAGAATTCCAATTAAATATATCCCAAAGTACTCAAATGTACGTGGAAGTCTAATCGCATTGTTATTTACATGCATGTAAATCCACATGACCTGAAAAGGCCTAAGAGGGCATGCTTAATTGTAATTAGAAAGCCTCTGTACAAGCATCAAACAAAATCCTATTTTCACATTCAATTCTGTAATTAGAACCCATCTGGCATGAGATATATAAATCTGTGTTTGTATATTCTGTAATTAGAACCCATCTGATGACATGAACAAGTTGTTGGGACTAAGAAACAAGGAAAAAAAAAAACATAGAAAGAAAGAAAGAAAGAGAGAAAGAAATCAAGGTTCTCTTATGGAAGAATGAAGACAAGGGTCAAGGGGAGTCAGCAAAATGTGTCCTCAAACTCGGGAAAAATGAGACCTAATTTCTGAGAGTTCAAGCACCAAACCGATTGATGGCATGCTTGATTTGCTCTTGTAGTGAGAGCAGCTGGTTATTGCGTGCTGTTTGAGGGTCGGTGGACGGAGGGCGGTCCTCCTCGAGATCTTTCTTTTAGACATAAAAGATTGCCTTAGAAATAGTTTGAACAACTGATAATTTTTTTTTATAAAAAATATAAAATAAATATCTAAATGTTGTTAATATTTTTTTTTAGTAAAAAGAAATTTAAACAATGTAGAAATTGATCCAAAGTGACTCAGTTCTCTTAGGGGTTCTAAAAACAACTCAGAAGACTGTTAAAAAAATGGGTTGACTTAAAATAAATATTTAAGATTAAATTTTTTTAATAAACATTGAGATAACAATATATTAGATCAATTCGGATTAACTTGATTAACTTGTCATTTTAAATACCAAGTCATGAGATCATGATAACCTTATAAAAAACAAATAAAAACAAATTATAAAACTCAATTTCTAATGAACTCAATGTTGAAGGATCGATAAAGTTGAAAAAAATAAAAAAAGAAAAAAAACGACCAAGGCAGTCCAGCCTAACCTACCAAACTCGAGATTTGGGTCATAAGACCAAGGTAATTAAATAAAAAACAAATTGCAAAAAATTATGAAACTCAATTGTTTAACAACCCATTGTTAAGAATTGAAATTGAAAAAAATATCGATTAAAAAAAGACACAAAAAATATTTGAGTTAACCAGGATTAACCTGACAAACCTATGAACCACGTTATGGAATGAGAATAACCTCTTACAAAGTAGACCGAAAAAAATTCACAAAGTTTAATTTCCGATCAAATTATGTTGAAAGATGAGTTTGAAGAAAAAAAATTAGAAAAAGAAAAAAAAAACTCGAGTCAACTAAATTTACATATTAAACCCGTGGTCTAGGTTATGAGTACATGATAACCTCTTAAAAATTAAATTAAAAAAAATTATGAAACTCAATTCTCAATACATCTAATGTTGAAAGATGAAATAAAAAAAAAACATGGATTATAAAAAAAAACAACAACAAAGAAAACAAGGAAAAAAGCTACTATTCTAGTAAATAGTATTATGTGAGGAGGAGTACAGTAAAAACCACTCTTTCTTTAGTTTGTTTTTTTAAATAATGGGAATGCAATTGTCTACGTGATATAAAAAAATATCATATATCAAATTATTTTTTTTTCTTTCTCAAGTGATTATAATGAATTCGATTATATTATAATCAATTTGATAAAGAGAGTAAGTGTTAAATTATTAATATAAAATTATTCTTGAAACTTCATTTAAAAATTTTTGGATTGAAATAATTATTTTGATATATTTAACTAAACAATTATAAGTTTTAATCTTACTACTTTTATTCTTTTTAATTATTATTATTTTAAAAAAATAACACGAGATAGTGATTGGTGCAAGTTTGGAGCTAAACAAACTTCAATTGAAAAAATATATTAAGAAATTCATATAAAATCATTTTTGAAAACTTACTTAACAATTTAATTTTTTTTAAAATTCAGATGGTTATTCAACCGTAAAAACAAGTAAATAAATTGGATGATTTATTTTTTTAAGCCTTTTCTCTTGTAGTAAATACAAATATGTAAAAGTATATAGCTATGTTATTTTGGAGGTAGGTACCCACAAAACTAAATATCGATCTATGGATATTTTAGAATGGAAGGATTGTAATTGTCATAAATCAAAATCGTAAGAACCTCGAATTCCATTAATTGAACCCATTGTGCATGTATAATTTCATATGTTACTAGTGCTAAATAATATGGCTATGCTCTTGTTAAAAACAAGGAGAGTGAGGTCTTTGTTGCTCGGCTATGATGAGTAGTTCCTTTTGAATTTCGGATTCTTCCTCATCTTCAATAATGGTCAGGTTTCTGTTTTCACATATAAGTTCTGGCCAATTTCTGGTCCTGCTGAAATCCTCTGATGTTCTCTCTGCTGATATGAACTTCTAGCTCTTGCACCTGATGAATTCTTATGAGTTTTGGATTTTACTTCACCTTGGGGTGATCAGGTTCCTATTTTTAGACTTAGATGCCGGATATGTGTACTGAAAGGAGCTCGGAGAAATTATAGGTATAGAGAATATTTGGGATCTCTTTTTGTTATTTAACTTTTAACTTAAAGATAATTTATATTTGATTTTTAATTAGTGTTTGTGTAGATGAGAAATAACAAAAAAGATTAAAAAGAAAAACCATATTATTTCCTCATGTTTTGTACAAAATAAACTGATTGATAAACACTTAAATTAAGAAAATCACTTTTTCTACATTGTAAAGTCCTTTGAGTTTAAAACTTATATACAGACCCATATTACCTTGTGCTTGATTCTTATCAAATAAATAGGATGATGAGATTCGAACTTGCAACCACTTGATCATTAAGACTCTAGTACCATGACAAAGAACCATTTGAACCCAATAGCTTAAGCTATTAGATGAGATTCCAAGATATAATTTATATTATCATCTAACATACATTAACTAACTAGATTTAATATTGACTAACTAAATTTAATATGTAAACAAAACCCTAATGCTAATGCTTATATGCACTCTTATAGTGAAGTGGGTATTTTTCCATAGGTTATCATGATGCAATTTCGAACCTTAAAGAGATTGTAAGAAAATTTTTTTCTTTTTAAATACATCAATTCAAATGTTAATAATATATTCAAGACATAAGAGGAGAGATTGTTTCCCTATTATCTTAACAAAAAAGAAAAAAAAAAACTATGGACATTTTCAAAGGTGTGGATAAAATCAAATGCCAGGGGTCAATCTGCTCAGATTTTATTACTTTATCAAATCGAGTCAATTAAATCTAACTATCGTAGCAGATTGGCTCCAAAATTATTTGGTGATCTTGCATGGAGGTGGTAGTAATTACATTTTAAGTTGTTTGTCCTGTGGTTGCGAACGAAGTTCCTGCAATGCCTAGGTTTTGGGCATCGACACGAGATTTAAATACGATATTAAATACAATAGTAGTCGATATGGATAGTGACAACAACATCGATGTCCAAAACATATGCATAGAGTTACCTCTTTTAGAAATGAAGAAGCACTATAGAAAGAACAGAAAAAGAGTGAAATAGTTATGAAAATACTTACAATTCGGAATTTAATGTATATATATATTAACTTGATCCAAGAAAATGTAAGGATATCTTATAGTTTGTTCGGTTAAATTAATTCAAATTAACATAAAAGAAATACAAACATAAAAGAAAAAAAGTTTGAAATTTTCATTAATCTGTTTATTCTAAATGTTTGAATCTATCTAAATACAAAGAGATTATATATAGGTTAAACTAAAAATATTATTTTACCCTTATTTTATTTAATAAAATAAAAATAAATATATTATTTAACATATTCCACACCGCTTGATTAAGATTAATCTCCTTTGTGGCATCGTCAAATACTTTAAAATGGATTTCACTAACATTGATGAGGATTCGAACCGTGTTCGCCTCACACGAGAGGACTAGCCACTTGCTGCTAGAACCAACCCTATAATTGCTACTACAAGTATTACTTGTTAAATAAATTTCATTGTCAAGATTGTGATCTGTAAGAGTCGTGATACAAATTATTATAGGAAACTAGCAAAAGATCATGAGCATGGTTTAATCTTTTCGTCGCTAAATTAACATTAATTAAAGAAAATGGAAAAGTGAGGGAATTGAAAAAAGAATCAGATGAAGTAAAATTGAAAATTTGAAAATCATTATAGATAAGAGTTAACGATGACGATATATAATTGAATACATGTTATAGAAGACAGTAGTTTTAATGGCATGAAAATGACGGCCATGTGGAAGTCAATTACAACCCATAACTTAGATTACAGTTTAGG
>Ga0325410_1005397_pt1 | contig 14098 bp, 6 predicted proteins | sample PopdelMetagenome_16_FD_206182 | JGI IMG/M metagenome (GOLD analysis project Ga0325410, IMG submission 206182) | Populus deltoides microbial communities from Bellville, Georgia, United States - Xylem-PdIQD-R3 | ecosystem: Host-associated > Plants > Phyllosphere > Stem > Wood/Secondary xylem... | reverse complement strand
TTCCATGAGCTATTCAAAGAGCTATTTTTTAATCAATTTTTTTAATGTATCATAGCAAACGTTTGTCATAATATTAATATGAATAGCTCTACCAATCAATGTATGAAATAAATTGAAAAAAAAAAAAAAAACAATGTATGACTAGTACTATCTTATATGTATTGCTTGAAGTTAAGGTAATTAATTTGTGCGACCGCAATATACAACTTCTTTGAAAATTATTAATGAAATCATTACAATTACAATTTCAGAATTCTTTTTCCTACTTAAACTATTTTGCATCTTGAAAAAGGAATTGGATTTTGTACCTAGAATTGTACAGGGGTTTTCTCACGGAATACACTAGTTAGGCTCTCACCTCACTTTAATCCTATATTAAAAAAATTAGAGTTAATGCGAAGTTAATGCTTTGGGGTGTTTTAATATTTAGAAAAAAGTATTTTTTTTCTCCAATGATACATACTCTTCCTTCTTTAACTTTTATTTTATTATAGAAAACTTTGAAAAAAATGAAACAAATTGAAATACATTTTTAGTTGCTGAAGACAAAACGATATTTAGAACCTGTTTGAGAGCATAACTCGCTTGCTGCATGTTTGTTGAAAATGTATTTTTTTAATTATTTAAAATTAATTTTTTTAATGTTTTTGAATCAATCTATTGTACTAATGTTAAAAATAAAATTTAAAAAATAAAAAAAATTTATATTATTAAACAAAAATATATTTTAAAACATAATTAATTACTAATACAATATCAAATAGAACCTGAATCCTGCCCACCCGAAAATCCATATGTTAGAATAAAATATTGCAAAAATACATTATTTTTATTTTCATGCTACGGCACCTATTATAAGGAATAAGAATCCTGTTATAAGGAATAAGAATCTTGGTCTGACTCTATCTATGACCACAAAGAACTACCAAGAAATGAAATCATCTTATTTAGAGAATAATTTACAAAATCAAAATAAATTATTTTTATTATTTTCCAATTAGTATAGAATAAAAAGTACCATCCATTTTCCTTTTTTTTTTTTTCAAAAACGAGGTAGAAGAAACTAAAACATTAGAGATTTAAACTTAATAAACTTTTTTTTAAAATAATAAAATAATTGAACTAGATTTATATATTCGCTAATGAAGGTAGCAACAAAGCTTTCATATTCATATTCGTTCCATTGTCACAAATCCTTAACACAACAAAACACTCGAAAACAAACCTTGGCAACACCCTGCAGGATCTATATATTGAGTTTTATTTGTTCAAAAATACAGATTTGATTTAATGATAAGTAGCTGTTTAACATCCATTAATATATGTAGTCAATAATAATAGAGAAAAAAAAATTTTGATTATTAATTCTAATTTAAGACTTCCAAGTTTGAGATCTTAAGTAAATAATTAAACCTGTATTTAACATCTATCAAGACTTGGTAAATGTTGCTCTTCAAGATATTTTTTGCTTGAAAATATATTAAAATAGTATTTTTGTTTTATTTTTTTATATTAACATATCAGAAACAAAATTGATTTTTTAAAAAAGCATTGTCCAATCACAACACTAAACACTTGAAAAAACATGAGATAATTATGACCTTAAAAGTTAATGCGTATATTTATTAAAATAACTCGAGAATTAAATACTCTAATAAATGAGTGTATTAGAACCATATAATCAAATTTTGATTAAAAAAATAAAAAATATATATATTTGATAAGTTTTACATCAACGTATTAGAAAAGAAACTAATATAAAGCTTTCACGCTACCACAAAAAACTTCATATAATCTAATTTCTAATTAATTATGTATTATAAAAGATATTCATCTAATTTTTTTATATTTTTGACAAAAAAAAATGTTAAAAGAAAATTAGTTTATTTAATAAAAAGCAACACAATTAAATAATATATTTATGATACTATAATAACTTCAATTTTATTTTCATAGAATATTCATGACCATAAATATAAAAAAAGTCTACATCATAGGTTCATATATAATACTTAACAAAATAATTATTAACATTATAAAAAAAAGAAGAAGCTAGAATCTGATTTTAAAATAAATATCAAGCTGAAAGATGTTTAGTGAAATAACATATTAAATTCAATTTATTTATTTCATAATAATTTATTTTGATTACAATTTTAGAAGAAAAAGTAATTATGAAGAGCTATACAAAAAGAGAGTTTTTTAATGTTATAAAAAAAACAAATTATAAGCTTAATTGAAATAATTAAAAATTTAATGTCATTTAATGGAATCATATCCTAAATACATTTCTAGTTATTTTATTTAAATGAATTATAAATAAAATATAAGAAAAAAAATAAAAAGAGCTTCATTAAATAGAGAAAGGTAGGCTGGAGTGGATCTGTAAGGCCAAGCCCGCAAGTCTTTTTATTTAATTAATTTTTTTGTTAATAAAGTGAATGACATGTTGTCATTCTAATGCTTTTCTTTAAAAACAATTTTCCATCTAATTATTTGTTTTTTCAAATATAATTGATGAAACGTTGTCTACAAGTTGACTTTCCAACCTTCTTAAGTTAACAGAAAATCAAGGTTTGACTGTTATAATCTAAAAACTCTATTTTAACTAATTTTTTTCAATTGAAGAAAATTAAAAAAACATTCTAAAAACATCGATAAACTTAAATCTATTCCTTAATCGACATTGAATTGGTCAAAAAAAGAAAAATTAATCTAAATCCTAAAAATCTCTTACGACCCAATTTTTTTTTTCTTGGCAAGATAAAGGCTAAAATAGACACCTAAATGAAACTGATCTCATAAAATTGAACATGTTGATATCAAAATTACTTTTTTTATTTTTGTTGGAATGTGGCCAATCAAGAAGATTCTCTATCTTTAATAATTTTCCAACTATTTATTTCTTTCATATCTTAAACTCAAAAACTGAAAAATAAATAAAATGATGTTTTAGATCAAAACTAAAATTCAAAAAACAAAAGGGCCTTCATATGAAACGAAAAAAGAGCCAAAAAGTACTTTTCTTCCATGAATTTGAGATTGGTCAAGCAATTTTATTCTATTCTGTTTTCAGTTTGGTATTTTTTTTTTAATTGTGCCTCTCTACTACAAATCTAAATTATATTTTACTAAATTAGTCTCCAACAAAATTTTTAAATCTAACAAGAACCTATAAATATTATAACGTATAAGGATAAAGACCATAAACTCAGAAAATATCCAAATTAGTTCTCAAGGATGCAATTACAAAATACAGTTTAATTAATGACCATAACAAAAAAAATAAAATAAAATTTCCATTATTGTAATTCATAATAAAAATTAAAAGCATGTACAGTGATAAAATCTATGGTAATACCACCAACTTTTTTAGTTTACCTTGAAATTATAATTATAATTATAATTGTAATTGTAATACTTTAGGCTTTAAGTTAGACTTTCTCCATCCTTGCAATTTAAAAATACAAAGCTATTTTCATTGTAATTTAGAGTTTGTCTTTGTACACCTGCTTTATTTATATATAACCCTATTTTTAGAATGTTTAAATTGTTTTAATTGAATATTCATTTTTTCTATTTAAATATGAGAAAGAAGTATAGTGTAAAAACATCAATAGATTTAGTTTTATGAGAGTTATTATTATTTCTGTTTGAAAAGATTTTTATTATATTTTATTCAAGTCAACAAACTATTCCATAAATATTATTTAAATTCCTCCAAATACAACAACAAGCTCCATTTTGTTTAAGTGTGTGATATTTTATCACACCATCAATTAACAAAGTTACTGCTTTTTCTACACACCATCTCACAAATCTCTTTTAAATTTAATAGTTTTTTTTTCTCTTTGACTCTTTTGTTTTTCTAATTTCATATTTTAACATTTGGTTTATTAAAAATTAAACTTTATAATTTATTGTAATTTACATTATACGTGATTAGCTTGGTCTCATAACTAGTGCTACGGGTTTAGCGAATTAACTCAGTTAACTCAAGTTTTTTTGTCTTTTTTTTTTTTGCATTTATTTTTCAATTTTATCATTCAAAATTAATAGGATACACATCTCTTGCCATGATTGATTAAGTGTTCAAGCAATTATTTGGAAATCTTAGTGTTGTTAAGAATAAAAAGTCTTGTAATTTATGCCAAAACTTTTAGGTTTCTTTGTGTAAATAGAAGACACGGACTTTTCATTAACCTCTTTTTGACTAGATGAGGGACCCTTTATATACAACATAATTTTACACCTTCATCCATCATAAATGTTTTTAGCTCACTACTAGAGTACAATGGGCTCTAAGTTTTTATTGTCATTTAATTTAAAATCTACATGACATACAGGCTAACTTAAAAAATATTTTTCTAATATTCTCTCACTTGGTCTATATAACAACACCTGAAAAGTGACAATATCTTTTTAGATTTCAAAATATATAGTAAATGGAAACACTCACACTTAAATCAAAAATACAATAAATCATATCGGTCACACTTTATAATCATGTACTTCCTTCCATGTATTACAATACATTGCTTCCTTAGAATAAAGCACTCAGTGAGAAAATAAACTTTATGAATGAATTTCTAATAAATCATTTTGGTCCAACTTTATATATCTCAATAGATATAGAAAATAATATTTTATGTACACAAAACATCACTTTAGCCTCCAAGAATAACATAACAATTGTCTAGACAATCAACTAAAAGAAAATGAAGTTAAATATCAAATGGGTTAACTAGACCCATACAATCCGCATGACCTATATATTGTTTTGCCAGCAATGCTTAAGTTATGAGATCTACAATCATTAGCTCAGTGCTAATATTCCCAATGAGCACTTCATGCTCCTTCACTTTTCCTCTCACAATGAGATATTTCATGTCAATGTGCTTGTTTCAGCTTCCATTCTTATTATTCTTAAAGAAAAAAACTATAACCAGATTATCATAATATATCTTTGTTGGTCTTGATATGGAATTGACAACTTTAAGACCAGAAATCAAATTTCTTAACTAGATCACCTATGTCGTTGCTTTATAGTATGCAATTCTACTTCCATAATAGATGAGTCAACAATGATTTGCTTAGTACTTCTCCAAGATACAACTCCTCTAGCAAGAAGAAAAATGTAACCTAAAGTAAATTGTCTTTGTCTACATAACTAGTAAATCCCGAGTCTAAATAACCAATCACCTCAAAGTGATTAGTGTGTCTCTAGGGCCATGTTTGTTTCCCGGAAAGTAGTTTCCAGGAAACCACTTTCCAAACTTTCCTGTGTTTGTTTGCCATTAGAAAAGTTGGTCAACGGAAAACACTTTTCAGTCAAAGAAAAATTTGGTTTGGTTTCTAGGAAAGTGTTTTCCCTTTTGACTGTGTTTTTTTTCCAGAAAGTGGTTTACGGGAAACCACTTTCCAAACTTTCATGTGTTTGTTTACCATTAGAAAAGTTGGTCAACGGAAAACACTTTCCAGTCAAAGGAAAATTTGGCTTGGTTTTCAGGAAAGTGTTTTCCTGGAAAATTTGGACAGAAAAAACTTTCCAAAAGTTGTGAAAAATTTAGAAATATCATTATTTGTTGATTATATCAAATTTGATCCTCAAACTTTTGATTGCTATGTATAATTTGTTTTGAATATTTATTTTTCAATTTCATCTCTTAAAATTTAATTTTTATATTAATTTTGGTCTTTATTTTTATAATTGCTATTTGCTTTTTCCTTATCATTTTTTTATTGAAATTTTTTATCTATCAAATTTGATCCTTATTCTTTTGATTGTTACTTATTTTATTTGAAATAATTTATGAAATGTTAATTATTATTATTTTAATTTCTTCATCTTTTATTTTTTTTTAATTTTTTAGATTTGATCTCTATTATTTTGATTATTATTTATTTTATTTGAGATAATTTATGAAATTATATTTTTTTTCAATTTCATTTTCATTCAACTTTTTAATTTGTAAGATTTGTTCTTCATTATTTTAATAAACTTGAGAAAAATAAAGCATTAATAAGTTATTTTTCAGCTCATTTTCCATGACACAATCAAATACTGGAAAGTGTTTTCCAACTTATTTTCCATTATACTACCAAACATCAGAAAATACTTTCCCGGAATTCACTTTCCCCGGAATTCACTTTCCAAAAGAAAACTACTTTCTAGCAAACAAATGGGGCCTAAGTCAACTTGTAATCCTTGGTTCCTTATATGTACCTAATGACTTTCTTAGCAGTTTTTCAATGGTCCATTCCTGGATTACTCTAGAACCTTCCCAATATTCCTACTACAATTACCAAGTTAGGTTTTGTACAGACTTATGCATACATCAAACTATCAACTATAGATGCATAGGGAATGTTACTCATCTACTATTTTTCCAATGTATTTTGTGGGATTTGATTTTAGTTAAATTTCTATCTTTTCACAATGGGTGCTACTAAAGATGCATAATTTGACACCCTGAATGTTTCCAAAACTTTTTCAATGTAGGCCTTTTAAGATAGTTCTAATATCATTTTAGACTTGTTTCTGTAAATCCCTATGCCAATGACATAAGAGATTTCACCCAAATCTTTCATATCAAAGTTTTGAGAATAAATTGTTTTATATCATGTAGCAAACCCAAATCACTACTTGCAAGAAGAATATCATCTACATATAGGACAAAAAAGTTATATTTGCTCCCACTAATTTTAAGGTATATATATTGATCAACAATGTTCTTAATAAAACCATATGAGACTATAACATTATAAATTTAATATATCACTGTTGGGAGGCCTGCGTTAGTTCATATATAGATTTCATTAGTTTACAAAACAAGTGGCTATGTGAGTCATCACAAAAACCTTCAAACTAATTCATAAATATCTCTTTATCTAAATTTTCATTTAGAAATGTTGTTTTGACATCCATCTAATGTAACTCCAAATCAAAATGAGCTACTAATGCCATTATTATTCTAAATGAGTCCTTTTTAGAAACTAGGGAGAAGGTTTTATGATAATCTATGTCTTCCTTTTTAGTATAACCCTTAGCAACATGTCTAGTTTTATATTACTCGATATTAACAGAAGCATCTCTTTTGGTTTTATAATCCTATTTACAGCCCCCAATTTTAGATCCTTCAAGTAATTCGATGAGGTCATAAACTTTAAGACATAGACTCCATTTCTTTCTTCATGGCATTATACTATGGAATAGAGTTTTATTCATTCATAGCTTGTAAAAATAAACTTTGATCATCTTTAGGTACAACATCAAAGTCAGACTATTGAAGATATACAAAATAGTCATTAGAAATACCTAGTCTCCTTGTTCTTGAAGATCTACTCAATTCAATTTTCTCATGTAGGTTTACTTCATCAAGAACTACTTGCTCTTGAATTGGTTATTGCTCAAAATTATATAAATGATTTTCTTGAACAATAATCATTTGTTGTTTATCTTTACATAACTCAGTTAAATACTGTATTTTCTCAAATTCTATCATTCTAGGAAAATCACTCCCACTGAAATTAAGATCCTCAAGGAATGTAGCATTTCTTGCCTCTACTACTTTTGTACTATGAGAAGGACAATAAAACTTATACCTTTTAGAGTTCATTGTATAACTAATGAAATAACCACTAGTTGTTTTTAGGTCCAATTTATTTAGTTGAGGATTATAAATCTTTTCCTCAACAAAACAACCACATAGATATGTATGATTTAAATTGGGCTTTGATCCTTTCCATAATTCAAAAGGTGTCTTAAACAAAACTTTAGATGAAATTCTATGTAAAATATACACAACAGTCTTTAGTGCTTCATTCCTAAGAATAATAGTAGATTATAATTACTAATCATACTCCTTGTAATGTTTATAAGGGTACGATTCCTTTTTTGAATCACATCATTTTATTGTAGTGTGCCAGACATTATATAATATGTAATAATGCTTTGTCCTTCAATGAATTTTGCAAATGGACCTGACATTTGTCATTTTTTTATGTACTTACCATAATACTCTTCATCTTTATCTGACCTTACAATATTTATAGTCTTTTTTTTTCTCTACCTTAGCCTTAGAGGTCTTAAAAGCATCAAGTGCTTCACTCTTATTAAATAAGAGATAAAGATACATAAATCTAGTATGGTCATCAAAGAATAAGATAAAATATCTCTAACCATTCTCAAGTGAGTATTAAATAGTATGTATGACTTCTAAAATTTTAAAGCTTCTCATGACACCTTTAATGGTTCTGTTAACAAGGACACCCTAACAATAATTGAGTAGCATACATAAGAACCATATCACATGAAACCTCATCTTTACACTTCCCAAATGAAAAAAAAAACAAAACCTCTTAAGTAACTCTTACTTCCTCACATTCATTCAACCATTAAAGTCTATAAAGTCATTCATGTTTTAAAGTGTTCAGATTCAAATTTAAAAGAAATGTAGCGCTAGTAATATTAGTACAACTCTCACTATCAATAATAATACTACATACCCGGTTTAGCAACTCTTACTTCCTCATATTCATTCAACCATTGAAATCTATAAAGTCATTCATGTTTTATTGTGTTCAGATTCAAATTTAAAAGAAGTGTAACGCTAACAATATTAATACAACTCTCACTATCAATAGTAATATTACATACCCTATTACTTATATGACATTTATTATGAAATATATTCTTCCTTTATTGTCTCACATCACCATCCTTAATATGAGCTTTAAATGATCTTCTAATCACCAAAGTCTCTCCATCAATTATATACTCAACATCACTACAATTCTCAAGTGGTACATCTCATCATCTTCGAATTTGTCACTATTAAATTCAATCTCCCCCTATACATTCATAATCATAATCTATTTGTTTGGATATTGTGAGGCTATATGTCTATTTCTCAAACACTTGAAACACTTAATATCACGATTAAGATAAGTTTGAGTTTTGGTTTTACCTTTGTGTTTAGTGGCTGAATCCATCTTAAATGTTTTAGGTGTTTAGAATTTTCTATCAATGGTATTTGATGTAACCATATTATTCAATAGTTTCACCCACATCTACCTAATGTTTTGTCCATGTTTTATATATAAAATGCCTTGATATTATTTGTTTTATGTTTTGAAGGCACTTTTGGATGAAAGATGCAAAAAGGAGTAACTTGGAGGTAATTGGCAGATTTGATGTTCAGTTGATGTTTTGTGCAGATCGTGAGTTCTAGAGATCAAAATGAAGTGATTCAAGTGGAAATAAAAAGCTAACATCCATACCTTTCTGGAAATGTAATACAAGAAAAATAAAAAGAGAAAGATAATGGAAATCACATCTTGCAAAGTCAAATTTTGCATTCTGCTAGTATTGACCTTTGGCCATTCAAAATTTAATATCCAGAGCTACAGAAGTCCAATTGATGCAAACTCAATTTTATTGAATTCCTAATTCAAATACCTATCCACGCTCCAAATTTCAGCCAAAAAAGATGTTATATGAGGGAGATAAGAGTTTTCAAAGATGACAACTAAATTCTACCAACAAACAGGTTTCGTGAAAAAATGAGTCCAAATTATATTCCGAAGCATCTAAACCGACATCCAAGTTTTATATCAGCAATTTAACTTCTCTAAGTCAGAGCTTGAAAATTTCATGTAAGGCTATTTTTTCTTTTTAGGGAAAATAGTTATTGAAGTACTTAAATGTAAACTGTTAACTTAAGAGAGGACTATTTTGTAAAATAGAGACTAGGGTTTCTTAGCATATAAAAAGAAAGAGAGAAGGGGCTAGTAGCCAGCAAAAAAGATGGAGAGCAGAAGGAGGCAGCAGCCAGCAGAGAATAAACATAAATTCTCTCCTCTACAAACCCAAAAAATCATGCTCTCTTCATTCTTTAGGAGTAGTTGTTCAATAGTTATACAAGGCTAAGCTCTTTTCTTGGTTGCAAGGACGCAAAAACCTTCGGATTTCAAGAACTGTGAGATTTATTCTTCATTTTATTTTCAGTTTATGTTATGAATGAGTATGATTGTTTTCCTATGTATTTTTCTTATGATTGTTGTTGATGATTGCTAGAGCGGACTCTAAGTTATTGTTGTGAACAATCTATTGCTAAGTTTAATATCAAAACCGGAGTTGTGATATATGAACTTATGAAGCAACTAAGCTTCATAATTGTGGCGGAACTACGTTATTGAACTTAGGGAGAACATTTGAACAAAGTGACACAAGTTGCGGACAGCTTGTATGTTAATCTTGATGAAATTATATAGTTCTTAAAGCTACCATTAAATTGAATCATTAGTGCGGACACTTTGATTGTTTATTGGTTAGGATTAGTTATACGGCGGATCCGTTAATTAATCAACGTTAAGAAAAGATAAAATTTCATAACATAAACTACAATTTTCGTTTCAAGGATTGGTTCTAATTTCCGTTGGTGGATGTATGCTTGTGACCAAGGTTTGTTTTCTTGATAAGTTTCGGTTTTAATTGATTTTGTTTGCTAGTCTAATTGCTGCCATAGTTTAGATAATCACAAACCAAAGCCCTCCAATTACATAACGTACAACATAAAAATCTGACTTGAAACTTCCTCATGGGATCGACCCCTTTCTTGCTTTATACTATCTTATGTGTTTTAAGCTAGGGTAATTAATTTGTGCGACCGCGACATCGCAACAGTATTCAACTTTAATGGGACAACCCTCACTCTTTTATAATTTAGCCTATAAGCTAAAAAAGAACCTAGATTACTTTCTTATTGTGCATGCCCTTTCTTATTAACTACTTTTCTACCTTGGTAGCCATAAAACAATATCTTGTAGCTCAACATAATGTTGTAATTCAACGACATTAGTTATCTTTATATTAAAATCATTCAAGAGCCTTGGCATTGTAACCTTTTTATTCTCCATAACATTAGCTCTAATTATGGAAATCTTCATCTTCTTATGGTATTCCTCTACACTCTTCGACCCTTGAGCCAAACTTTGTAATTTCTAAAATAATTCTCTATAATAATGTCCAAGAACAAACCTCTTTCTCATGATTGTTTTCATATCATTTCAATTCTCTACAAGTCTCTCTACATTGTGTTTCCTACCTAAATCAATTTTAGGTGGTCGGAGACACCACATTCATTCGTTTAAAGATGCCTATTCGATCATCCAAAACTGCTAAAGAAGTAGATAAATAGTGGCTGAACGACGCAACATCTAGGTTAAACCCTAAAAATTAGGGTTTTGAATTTAGGATTTTAAAATTTTCAATTTAATCTCTGTATTCAATATTTATGCAATTAAACCCTTAATTTGAAAAAATTAGCTTTTTAAAATTGCAATTCAACCCACAGACTTTAATTTCTTCAATTAAAGCCTAAATTGAATTCAAAAACCAATTTTCCTTGGAATTTAACCCACAATAAATTAAATTAAACCCTGAAAAATCCCAATTGAGTTATCAAACACTCAATTTCAAATTTATCTTCCAAAATTGAATTTTTCTTGTTAATAAGATCTTTATCAGTCAAAATTGAACTGTCAATTTTTAACTTTGGATATTTTGATCCTCCTTAACTAGTTTTTTTTTCATAATTTTTTGATTTTTTATTTTTCAAACTTTTTTTATTTTTTTTATTTTGTATTTTATTTTGTATATTTATATGTGGTCTCAAAATGGGTAATAACAATAACAGTAAACTTAATAACAATAATAGTAAACTTAATAACAATAATTTTTACCTTTTATTCAAATTAATGGTGACAATGTAAAATCAACTCTACTTTCTTCTTCCACTCTAAATAAGCTTTAAGATTGTTTTTACCCTGAAAAGCTAGAATCTTCATCTTAATACTCTTTAAATTTATGTCTAAACCATCAAGAAAACCATCCTTCTTATCTGTTCAAGCTATGATCATGATTAAAATCATTGATCTTCTCATTTGTATTTTCAACTATAAACTCACCTAAAAGTGAAATAGCTCGTCTTGCAAGCATTTTACTCTCAAGACCTTTATGGACTAACTTGTCTCAAAGGCTAGTTACTTTAGTTCACAATCCAGTCATCTCATTCATAACCTCTCAAAACCTCAAGTTTATACTCTCCAATTGTTATTTCATAGTCAAATAACTGGATTCTAGATTATTCTTATCTTTTGGTGGTGATGATCTAATTTTGGTTGACATCATCGAGATCTAAAAATTATGTTAATAGCAAGAAAAATATATCATCACACACTCCCTCAAGTGTTTACACGATGTCACTCCTCTTGTGTTTCATATAAATATTTGGCTTTTTACTATAATAAGCTTATTTTTTACCTTTTACCACTCAATTTAAAAAATTTCAGTTCTTTAATGAATTAATTCATAACAAATAAAAACAATTAACAACTTAGTAATGCAATCCAAAATGATATATAGACTCAAAAATAAATAAAAGAATAATAAAGAATCAATATGAAACTATGAATATGAAATCATGAATAGCAAAATGAATTTGTGTAAAATATGAATGACACAAAGACACGAGAAAATATTACAACAATAAGAAAAGTAATGAAATAAGACTCCAATAACTCAAATTAAGCAAAGACATTATATATATGACTTTAGTTGAAACTAATTAGAAAGAAAGTATTGGCATAAAAACTCCCGTTATGAAATTATTTTGTAATTTTAAAAAATAACCCAACAAAAATATATCTAAATAATCCTAAAATCAATATAAGTCATTAAGACATTCCAAGAATCAAGAACTTTCAAATTTAAGTTGTCGAATCCAAGATTTGATGAAAATCCCTATTTTTTATGGAAAAACCATAATTTTTCCCTTTTGTCTTTTGTACGATTTCTTTCATCTTTCATTTTTTTGAATTGTAAACAACCAAATAATTAATAATTTTTAAAAAAACTTTTGCCACAATTAGGTTCTAGATGATGATAACAATGAAGTAATGCAAAAACTAAAAGATAAAGGGATATAACTTGATTTTACAACCTTACTTTAATAACAACTGATGTGAACCCCTATAGATATAAAGATCAAAAAATTCAAAGTCAAATTAATCCTTTCGCAGGCTTGTAATTAACCTATATTAAGGCATCAAGACTATACAAATTGAACCCCCATTTAATTCCTATGAAAAGACACAAGCAAGTAGTGTAGAAGACGCCATGAAGCTTGGTTAATTCTTTTATAAGTTAGAGTAGTTTAATGAAAAACCATATCAAGAGAATTCCTCTCATAATACACACACAATATGCAACAATAATACATTCCAACCTAAAAGAAATATTGTCTTACAAAAGTAGTATATATACTTGAAATAAAATAAACACTAATTAATATAATGGGCTAACATCAACCCAAATTAAAATAAGAAAGATAGAAGTATATTAAGTATGAAAGTATATAAATAATGAAGGAAATGAGCAGTGTAGTAAGTGATCAAGAGCATGAGTGTATGACTAGCAATGTGGCTATGTGGCCTTACATGGCATGCTATGCTTTCAGCTTGTTGGAAACACTACATGAAATTCAACTAAAACCAATAAAATTACCGACATAATTTTTCTATCTGTAATTTGCGGTGATAATTACCGATTGATTTAAATCCCTCAGTAATTCTATCAGTATATACTGACAGAATAATTCTGTCAGTATATACTGTTAGAATTATGGACAAAATATATAGAATTTTGAAGCAAAAAAAGCAGGTCAATGACGTGGAAGTTTTTGCGGGCGATTTTATCAACGGAATTACCGAGGAATTCAAAAGTGACCCCTTCACCAGCAGAATCGCCAATGGAATCATCGAAGAAAATATTATGTCGGTGATTCCATTGGTAAAAGTTAATATATCACCACGCTACCGACCCTCCTCTCCCCTTCCCTATTTCTCCTTCTTCTTCCCTCACCCCTGCATCTAAACAAACTACCCCACCCTCCAACTGCAAACACCCACCCCCCTATAATATCCCCCTCTTCTCAACACAAGTCATTCTTCTTTAACTTTTGTAGTCACAACATCCATGCTCTAATTTATTATGGATTTTGTTATTTTTTATAAGTAAATCTATCTTCTTTGAATT
>Ga0325410_1005392_pt1 | contig 14102 bp, 7 predicted proteins | sample PopdelMetagenome_16_FD_206182 | JGI IMG/M metagenome (GOLD analysis project Ga0325410, IMG submission 206182) | Populus deltoides microbial communities from Bellville, Georgia, United States - Xylem-PdIQD-R3 | ecosystem: Host-associated > Plants > Phyllosphere > Stem > Wood/Secondary xylem... | reverse complement strand
GGTAAAAGGTTTGAGTCACAAGCTTAATGCCAGGTTTCAGTCACAAGAGTAATTTAAATTAATTAAAATAATATTGTTTTATTTTAAAATAAAAAATAAAGTTCAAATGATAATGTTTTGAAAAAAAATCTAAAAAATTAAATCAGATTTTAATTGATTATAAGTTAACTCGTTGAGGTGACTGGGTTATACCAAGTCTATTTCTTTCTTGTATTTGTTTTTTAACCACGTCTGATCTGGTTTAATAAAAATAATTCTTATCGCGATGATTACTTATATGATACTGCAATTGAAGTTACCATATGTATCAGCACCTTTGGTTGAATTATTAATGGAAAATACCTCACATTAAAATCATTTCAGCATTGTAAAAGATAAAGTAGTTAACTTTCTCTTGAAACATACATATTTCAATATAATTATTATTTTTATTTTTTATATATTAGATGAAAACTACAATAAGAGTTGAAAATTGAAAACTACAATTGTATTGTATTTAGCATCCTTAATATATATTACAAAGAGGAAGCTATAATAGGAATGTATACAAGGATCAAGCTATATAATATGAGATGCACAGTCTATGCTTCTATAATCAAGAGTATGTTTTGCTATCCTAAAGTTAAGTCATGATCAGTGATATCATATAATGAAGCTTGATTATGTGACGGCATTTCACAACTATAGAGGACCATTAGTGACGCAAATCTCGGAACATAGAGTTGAAAGCGCGAGTGAGATAGCGACTTAGTTAATAGATCAACAAGTTGATCTTTAGCAGAGACATAACCTTTTTTTTTTGAAACCCATAAAAAGCAGAAGGTCACCTCATCATATACCTTTATTAATTGTAATCTTGCTGACGTAAAAAACAGAGCATCCCATTACCTTATGAAAAATTATTACGAGGAAGTTACAATATTTCAAAAGCAAAATGTTTTAAACTTACATCGAAACAATTTTTATTTTTAAAATGCAAGGTCAAGATTTTAAAAATCATTTTGGATAAAGATTCCTTCATTAAAACAGAGAGAGAGAGAGAGAGAGAGAGAGAGAGAGAGAGAGAGAGAGAGAGAGAGAGAGAGAGAGAGAGAGAGAGAGAGAGAGAATGTTCACTCACAATCATTATTTGTGTTTGAGTCGCTAACAAAACACACTTAAAGGTAATGGCGAATACAATAGGGTAATGTTATATTTTAGAAGAAAATTTGATCTCTTCAGGGTAACGATAAAAGGAAGGAAGGAACATTTCCTACAATAAGACAATGAAACATTTTTGTTTACAAAACACAGTTTGATCCTTTCAAGATAACTAGTAACAATAAATGTTTGGTAGAGAGAAAAGGGGAGTAATGAATGATTCTCTCAAAATGATCAACATGACAGAAAATTTCTGATAAGTAAATTGGTTGTCATGGGCATTAGGAAGACTGAGCTAGGTAAAATTGCAAACATTCTAGAAAAAACTTATATAAACCAACTCGAGTGGACTAAAGGCCAAGAAATCATAAATAAATAAATAAAAACCTTGCCAAACAAGCAACAAGGAGTTGAAGAGAAGGGGGGTAGTATTTCAATCTAGATAAAGATATATGCATGTCATCTAACTCAAAATCATTGAACAGTGTGTTTTGCATATTATTCATAAGAAAATTCTCAATGGGATCCATAAAAAAGGAAGGCCACCTCAAAATGGCCAGCATTGAAAATACTTCTGAAAATTTTTTGCTTTATAAAAATCTTTGAATTTTTCATAATTAGACAGGTTATCCATTACAATGAGACCAATGTTGAAAAACTTTTAAGTTTTTCACGAATGTGTAGATCGCTTATGAGAACTAGACCAACTGAAAAATCTTTGTATTTATTACAATTGGATGGGTCACCCATTATAATTAATGAGACCAATGTTGAAAAACTTTCAAGTTTTTTCATGAACGGGTAGGTCACGCATGAAAATTAGACCAACTAAATATTTTTCGTATCTTTCACAATTGGGTATGTCGCCCATTAATGAGACCAATGTTGAAAAACTTCTGAGTTTTTTTTTTCACAAATGGGTACGTCACTCATGAGAATTAGACCAACCGAGAAATCTTCATATTTTTTCGCCTAAATAAGCCATCCGGAAAATCTTTGTATTTTTCAATTGCGTAGGTAATTCATTACAATAAGACTAATGTTAAAAAACTTTCAAGTTCTTCACTAACAGGCAAGTTGCTCATGAGAATTAGACCACTTTTGAAAAACCTTTGAATTTTTCACACCGAACGAGCAAGTCATCTGGAACAATTGGACCATTTTTGAGAAATTCTTGTATAAATATTTCACCAATAGGCAAGTTATCTGGAATAATTAGACCATTTCTGAAAATTTTTAGACTTTCCACCAACGGGCAAGTCATCTAGAACGATTAGACTATTTCTAAAAAATTTTAGAATTTTTATTAACAAGATAGGTTGTCTTTTAAATGACTAACTTCTAGATTTCCCTATCTCAAAGAAGATTATCTATCAATTTACTACTTTCAAAGTATTCAAATTTATGAAAGAAGTAAAAGTTATTTTCAATGATGTCTCAAGTGAATCCACAAGTCACTTCTTTCTCTTGAATATTTGTGGTAGCGCAATTGGCAACCACATTAACAGGACGATACTTGAGACATCATTTGGCTATATGGCCAGTTTGGTCACAAAGTTGACAAGCTGATGTTGGTGATTACTACGTTGTTGGGATTTTTTGTTAGGAGTTCTATAGTTGTTGGTTTTCTGAGAAGAATTATCTTTGTAATAAGAGTAATTAGTCGTGGCCACCAAGGTAGAGGATATGTTCAAATGCTTGAGATAGGTTAATTTCATAAAATATATTGTTAATTTTGATTTAAAAAATTAAAATCTAGTACCACTCTCTTGTTTATGACTCCATAATTTCTTAGAAAATATCGTAGTGAAATTAATTATCCAAAAAAAATAATTATACTGAAATTTCTTATATATAATTTAGTTTTATTATTGTTAAGTTCATAATTAACTATTATTATTATCATCATTAAGAATTATCATGCGATCCTAACTAATGAGGTAGAATCACCCTCTAATTATTGATCCTATTCTAAATATTTCACCTTCGCATTGACAGGATATGAGAGAATTTGTTCTTGATCTCATATATTTACCTGTTCAGATTTTCAGAATCCAATCAATTATTATTAACAAACATGCATGCATAAACATGGGAGTCCTATGCTCTTTATGAGCCATTATTGCTTCCATTTTTGTCGGCCTCCGACTATTGACTCCTCCGTCTCAGGACGGTCATCGCCCACATCCTCCCATAAATTGCTCAGTAAACTGTCACCACCTTTCATAAATTACTTAAAATATTCTACATAAATCTCTCTCTTTTTTAAAAAAAAAGAAAAAGAAAAAGGAGAAATAACAAGGGTAGTTCTTTCTCAATTACAAAAACCTTAATTACCTCGATAATATTTCTTTGAACATAGTTTTTTTTTCTTTTTTGCAAAATCTGAAATCTTAATACCGGGAAATGCTGGGAAAAAGATTGTTTACATTCTTAAGAAGAAAGGTCAATGAGAAAAACTAGACTGGTCATGGTATATACAAAGACAAAGAATGCTCAACGAACGGGTCTCTATCATACAAAATTGAAACACCTCCTACCATATATATATAAAAAAAAAAAAGAAATATGTCGTTTAATTAGTTAGTTAATTAATTAATTAATTTTTTGAAACTCAAATTGCCAAAAAGAATGAGATATTCCACTCTAAATTACCAAGTCAAATGCTTGAGGCTTTGAACAGAAAGTGGGGATTAAGATAACTACCTATATAATATAGTAGTAATACATATATAATATAAATATATTTTTTGGATTAAGTTTGGATTGATTTTTAAGTGGGTCAAAGTTTGATAATATTTAAACCTTATTTATTATTTCATTAAATAAGATAACTTAAAAAAAATCATTCAAATTAATATTCATCATATTCAAGTTAAATTATCATGAAATTAATAAAAGGAAAGGATAGATTGCTTTTCATATAATTATAATGATAGTCGTAAGTTTGACTTTATATCATTTGTAAATTAGGCAAAACAATCCAACTACTGTTAATAGTTAATAAAAATCCATTTGCTGTATATGTCAAAACTTTATAAGTTATAAAATATTAATCACGTGGCACATATTTTTTATAATTTTTGATATAAAGATGTCAAAAATAATTTTTTTAAAATAAATATTTTAATTTATTTTTAAATAAAAAATATTTTAAAAATTAATCATCACTACGATATTAAATACTACTTGTATTTAATTAAAAAAATTAATTTTTTAATCAAAGAATAAAGCAAATAAACTAGATGCGGAATGCAGCATGACACCCTCTCATAAAAATCTTGAAATCAACTTTGAGGGGCGTAGCTTAACAGATCAAGCCTAATGTTTACTTTCTAGAAGTCACTAATTCGAGTCTTACAAACTTCAGGGTCATTAAAGACTTAAAAAAAACCCCTTAAAATCACGAATTTGAAGGGAAAATAGAAAGAGAAGAACTAGTAAATCATTCAATTCATTTACTTTATATTTTTCTATAAAAAAAAATTCATCTTAGATAGACTTGTACTTCATATGATTAATATTTTTCTTCTTAGCTAACAAGTGGATTTTTATTAACAATTAAGGTTAATAAAATTGTTTGATTGAATTGCCTAATAAATGTAACAAATGTATAGCGGAATGCATAAAATTATCCACACAAAGTTTAATTTATGGATTTGATAAAAAAAAAAATATCAAAATGGAATTTTCCTAAAAAGATTGGTCATGCACTTTTGCAATATAGTCGGTTTTTATTATATTTCCATGGAGTTATAAATTATCTATAAACTATGATATACCCTCTATATCATATTTTATACCTATGAAAATTAAGCAACAACAATTTAGGTTGAATTATTAGAAATGATTTTTAGATTAAAAAAAAAGGAGCAAAGTTGTATTAGGTTAATGTAAAATAAAAAAAATACCAAAAAATTCAATTTTGGTATCAATGAGTTCTATTTAATAAGAGAAGTTTGATGATAGTTGTTTTGAACTTTAATATTGTCTAAAAAAACAGATTAAAATCGAGAAAGATAATATTTATCCGGTTTGATTTTATGTTTTTATAATGTTGTTTTGGTTTTTAAGCATGGTGAATTGGTTCTTGAATGTTATGAGGGTGTTATTTAGATTAAAATATGTTTAAAATGGGTTTTTAGAGTAAAAAATACTTATCTTGATTTTTCAGTTATTACAATAATGAGTGGAATTTGAACAAACAAACAACATATTGTTTATCTTTCCAAATTCTATTGTTTATTATGTTTATTTTGATTTACTTTTTAAGGTTATTTTAATTTTAAAATTGTAATTTTACCAGGTTAACCTCAATCAATCTAAATTAATTTAATATATTATTATCAATATTTTTTTAAAATGTCATATTAATTTTTCTTCAATTCACCTTTCATTTTTTATGTTTTTATTGTATATTTAGATTAAAAGAATAATTTATTAAAACAAATAAAGCCTATTACTTGATTAAAAGGTTTGCGTCTAAAAATTAATATATTATTGCGTCTAAAAATTTATTTGAATCTATATGTGCTTGATTTATTTTTTCTGTCTTCTACTTTTTTTTTATATTATTTTTATATTCAAGAAAAAGTTTAATTCGGCCCGCCAATAACACGGATAGCAACCTACTCTTATCTGTATCTTTTTATTTTAACTATTTGTTTTTTTAATTTTAAAACAGTAATTAAAATGAGACATATAGCTAGAAGAACCGGGGGGAGAGAGAGAGAGAGAGGGAGAGAGAGAGTTAGAGAGCAACTCTCGTTTCTCGGGCCATCAGTTCACGAATACCAAGGAAATATTTCTTTCCTGTTTTACCCATCGATGATTTTTTTTTAATTTATAATTTATTTGTGCACATTGTTTTTTCTCTTAATTATTTTTATTTTTATTTTATTTTCTCCTTCTGTTGTACTGTCGTTGTAGTTTCCTTGCTTTCTTCACATATATGAGAAAGACTAAAACGTTTACAAATTTTAATGGATTCTTTGACCTTTGCCCTCTTCATTTTCAGAAAAATCTCTTAAACAAAACAAAACAAACCCATGTAAGCATTTCCTTTTATTTTTATTTTTTTTGAAAATTTTGTTAAAAAAAAATTGGAACTTTTTTGTTTGTTTAATGGTAATACGCAACTCATAATTCTGTTTTATTTCTACTAATGCAATCACATGATCTTCTACTTCATGTTGATGGGTTTTTATTTTTGTGTGGTGAGATTATGTTTTGAATGCTAAAGTTTGGTTCTTTTGAGTGAAAGATGAATTTTTTTTAAAGTTTCAATTTTGATAGTTTTGTTATTTTAAGTATCGAGCTTCTTTTTTATTTAATTTATTGAGAGGACCAGGTTCGATGGGTTTGGATTGGAATCCATGTTTGATCTCTTAGTTTTTATTTTATTGTTAATGTTGTCATTGCTGTTTGATTTATTAAGTTTTTTGTATGGAAACTAGAGGCTGATCTTGGTTTTTGTGTTTCTGATTTGTTTTTATTTTTCTAGCTATTTTGGGATTGCTTGTGTTGAGGGATAGAGTTTTTAGCATAGCTTAAAAAAGGTTCCTTGAGAAGGGGTTTCATGGGTTGAACTCAAAGAATAATGGGAAGTTTGAGTGAAGAAGAACACCGATTTTTTGATGCCTATGAAGACATTGCATCAATTTCTGATGCAAAGTCTGATAGCTTTGAGATATTTGATTCTCATTCTAGTTTTGACAACTCTGTTTCGATTAGTCTTCACCATGAACTATGGATTAAGAGCCTTGGAAGTGTTCAGGAGCAGCGGAGTAAGTTCTTTGATTGGATGGGAATTGGTTTAAATGAAAATGGGAATAGGAATCTAGACGCATTTAATCCAGAAGGAGAGAGTGATAGGATTACAGAAAGCAGTGGGGCTGTACTGAGAAAATCATGTTTCGAAGATGAATTTTGCTCTACTCGGTCCATGATGTCATGTTGGTCTAATGGTGAATCTAGTTTGTCAGCGGAGTTGGGTTTGATGGGGAATTTTGTTTGCAGAGAAGGGGATTCAGGCGGGGGAATGGTGTGCAAAGTAGATGAATTGGGGCAAGATGTGAAAGCAAATGAAGGTTGTGAAGTGGACTCAGAACAGTCAGTAGCAGCAGAGGAATCTGAGAACATTTCTGAGTCATCTCCCTCATTTCAGAAACCTATGCAGAATGAAGTTGGGGAACCAAATACTTTGGTGGATACTCCAAGAAGGCTTAAGAAGGGGTGGTTGAGTAGAATACGTTCCATTTCATGCATTGTGTATAGCCTACGGGAAGCTGACAAATTGAGACACGATGATGATGATGATGATGATGCACTTCTGCGGTACAGGGTACAAAGAGTTAAGGTTCACCGATATGGGAAGCGAATAAAGGAACTCTCGGCTCTTTATAAAGGACAAGATATCCAGGCCCATGAGGGTTCAATTTTGACCATGAAATTTAGTCCTGATGGGCAGTACCTTGCAAGTGCTGGCGAGGATGGGGTTGTGCGTGTCTGGCAGGTCCTGGAGAGTGAGAGATCAAATGAACTTGACATTCCAGAAATAGATCCATCCTGCATATATTTCACGGTGAACCAACTATCCGAGTTGAAACCCCTCTTGGTTGAAAAAGAAAGGACGGCTAAAATGAGGAGCATGAGGAAAACATCAGACTCTGCATGTGTCATTTTCCCTCCAAAAGTTTTCCGGATTTTGGAGAAACCATTGCACGAGTTCCATGGGCACAGGGAAGAGATCTTGGATCTCTCATGGTCCAAAAATAATGTAAGTTGCTTCATACTGGATGCATTTCTCTAACAAACTGAAGAAAACAAAGCATAATATTTACAGAAATTCTTTTTTTTGAAAGCAGCATTTACTATCAGCTTCAGTGGACAAAACTGTCTGTCTATGGCAAGTGGGACGTGACAGTTGCCTCAGAGTTTTCTTACACAGCAATTATGGTGTGCTTCTGGCTAATTTTAAGTTTCTCCCAGCATATGTTCTGTTAGTTTACCTGTTAGTCAAGTTGAATGACCTTTCTCTTTATTTTGGTTATTTTTTTATTTATTCTGTATGTGATGCAGTAACCTGTGTTCAGTTTAACCCTGTGGATGATAATCACTTCATGAGTGGTTCCATTGATGGAAAAGTCCGCATATGGGCAGTTAATAGTTGCCAAGTTGTTGATTGGACTGATATAAAAGATATCGTTACGGCAGTGTGTTATCGTCCAGATGGGCAGGTTTGACAAATTTCCCTCAACTCTTTTCTCTTAAAGAATTGAGGATCTGGGGGTGTATTTTCCCATGTTAAGTGACCTCATGGAAAAACTTCTCTTCATGTAGGGAGGGATCGTTGGCTCTCTGACAGGAAACTGTCGCTTTTATAACATGTCAGGTATGCATATTCAGATAGTTAGCACCTACTGCATTCTTTAGGTGTTAGGACATAAGTAAGTCAAAATGCTGTTACTTTTCATTTGTAGAAGTAGTTCTTTTGACAGTCTGTTATATCCTGGTTGAATTACATGTCATAGGGGCAGTCCGTCATGTAGGGAGGGATCGTTTTATGGATTTTATGCGTGAATTTACTGGTTTAAATGGGTTGTATATCTGAAAAGGTTCATAATAATTTAGGTTCCATGGTAATAAAGATCTAGTTTTGCCTCAGATTAACCTTGAGTTTTATGCATTTAAAGAAGAAATGCATATTCACTAAATGAGCTATAGTTTCACCAGGTTCAGACAGTTACTTGCAACTTGATGCTCAGATCTGCTTACCTGGTAAAAAGAAGTCACCTTGCAAAAGAATAACTGGCTTTCAGGTATTTGCCTCCTGCCTTCCAATGTTGCTTTTGCTGCCTTTTCTCAGTTCATGTTGTTTACTATTTTACTTCATTATATGCCTTTAACTCCAGTTTTCCCCACAAGACTCAACCAAAGTAATGGTGAGTTGTGCTGATTCACAAGTCAGAATTCTTCAAGGACTTGATGTGATAGGCAAATATAAAAGTACGTATCTTTAGCTTCCATTTTGTTATCTTTTTCTCAATGTCATCTATTAATGTTGTTTCAGACAAGTCAGAAGTTTTTGTGTTAAACATTAATTGCTTGTAGATTTCATATCGTGAAACCCAAATGGGTGTGCTGCCTGTAATTTTATGAAATGTGTGAAATATAAGACTGTTTTATTATCTTAGTTATCTAAACTGATTAATTTTTAATCCTGATTTTCTTAAATTTCTCCTTGCTCTTTAGGCAATACAGCAAACCAGATATCTGCATCTTTTACTTTGGATGGAAAGCATATTATCTCGGCTTGTGAGGATTCCAATGTACATTTGTGGAATTACATTGATCAGGAACAACATGCTACTCCTCAATCAAAAAACTCCAGGTCTTATGAGCATTTCTCTGCCAATGCATCTGTTGCTATACCTTGGTGTGGATTGAAATGTGGGAGCTTAGATAATGGATGGGGTTTTCGTGTCTCTGACAATAATTCACAGGAAGTTCTACCTCTTTCTTCTCCGGCTCATTTTTCTCTGAGTCAAGAATATTTCTCAGAATCCTTTCCCAAGGGTTGCGCTACTTGGCCAGAGGAAAAGCTTTCTTCAAGCCCATTATCTACATCATCAGCAATGCACAAATCCCAATACAAGTTTCTGAAAACTTCATGCCAGAGCACAGACAGTTCTCACGCTTGGGGTCTAGTCATTGTGACTGCAGGGTGGGATGGAAGAATAAAATCATTCCACAATTATGGGTTACCAGTTTCTGATTAACCTATGGTGGTATTGCAGTGCTTCCAAGAATCAAGATTGATCCTATCTGTTGGGATTTTTAGTGCTCCCTTTGATGGATTACCTGCCGCAAAATCTGATTTTGCATAGCTGACCAATTAGCATTGAGTTTGACATCATAAAAAGTCGCCAGCTTCATCAACTTTTGCTGAGAATATGCAGTGTAGATGAATGTTTGAGACTTCGGGATGGGCCCTTCTTGTTTAACGGGTGTCCTGTAAAAGAAGCATGTATGACGAGTGGCAACAGTTCTTTGGTTGTGATGATTATGCAGCTTGGGAAGAGCTAGAGGCTGAGGTTATCCTATCTAGATTCCCAGCTTAATTATACAATTTGTTGATAATTTTTGCACGAGAAATTTGTCTGCTCAGCCCAGTAAAAGATGTGCAAGTCATGTGTTATGAGAGACCAATTTGAGATTCTCTCTCTTTATAATAGAGTTATAGAGGTGCTTGTGGGACCTATGTTTAACCTCTTTCTTTGGCTTGCTAAGATGGGAGGAGGGAATCCAGAGCTGGTGGTTGCAGTTTATTTGGGAGAAAAATGGTAGGGAACTCTGCCATTATAACTTGTTGGGCAATCTGAATGATTGAATTGTTTGTCTGCCATTTCATGCTTCATGGTAGGGTCGATTTCACCTGAGCTTGACGGTGGGGTTGTTTTAAGCTTCATCTTCAGTTGAATGATTTGTTTGATTAGCCGAGTGCTTCCGTATGCTGAGTCCCTGATTTGCTTGGTTGGGTCGATGTCACCTGAGCTTGATGGTGGGATTGTATTAAGCCTCATTTTCTGCTGAATGACTTGTTTGATTAGCCCAGTGCTTATGTATGCTGATTCCCCGATTTGCATGGTGATTGGATTTCCAGATGAAAGCTTCTAGCCTTTATTATTTCATGGATGCTGGCAGGCAGTTGACTAACTTTGACCATTGCTTGAGTGGTGATCATCCTCTCTTTTTTCCCCACTAACAGAATTTTGTATACTGTATCTCATAATTTTATTCTAACATCACATAGATTAGTTTTGAGGCTATTTATCTTCAGAAAATCTAGAAGAAATGCCCTCTGAGTTTAGCATATGCAATTGTGGTTATGTAAATGAACATATTCAGAGGTTAATTTCCTTGCAAACTGTTGGGGGAAGTGGCCTGGAAAATGAAAATTGATGAGCATTTGTGCTCGGCTTGTATGCCTGATAATTGTGTCTCTATCCAAGTACTATGGCTATCTCAGAGAGAGATTCATTACCAAATAATTTCCCATCTTTTCTCTCTCAATCTGTTCTGTAACACTGTGACAACCTAAGATTCTGTTTTTTTCCCCATCAGATGCTGATGGCACAATAAATTATTACCTGTTAGCCCATTTCAGTACTCGGCTAAAAAGTCAAAAGAACAGAGCAAATACACGAAAACTAGGGGTTTTTTCTCATCAGAATCTGATGGTACAATAAATTATGCATCAACAAGGAAATACAGAAACATGGATTTAAATCTCGTTGCTCTGTTTTTGGTTAAGCCGTTATCTGTTCTGGTAGGCCAAGCTGGGGCAGGAAGGTGACGCCACTGCCAATTATTAACACTAAAATTTCATCCTCTTCAGACAAGAACTTCTCTTAAATCATTTCAAGGGAGCTACAGATTTATCATGGGAGGCTGGTGATGGGGATTTCAACTTCTAAACTTCGGCTTCAAGTTGATAAAATCATTATAAGAAAGAATAACGTAACTTCGTGCCTATTCCATTCTTCTTTAATGTGAAACATCCACATGGGTGGGTGCCATGTAATGGGTTAGTGACCTTGGATTCCTCTTCGCATATATTTCTGCATTTGATTAAAAGAAACAAAGATAAAACACCCATATATTGCACCGCGTTAACAAGCTTACCCTTAATCCAACATCTTTTATGGTAGATTAGTTGGTTTTCTCCCTGCTGCTGCGGATAATGTTTTTATAGTATTATTAAACGTAGGACTTGTTTGAAAATACAATCCAACCCGTATTTTTTTAAAAACAATTAATTTTTGTTTAAAATTAATATTTTTTAGTGTTTTTGGATCGTTTAGATGTGTTGATATTCAAAATAATTTTTAAAAAATAAAAAAATATCATCTTGATGTATTTTTAAATGAAAAACATTTTGAACCGTAACCACTACTATAATTTCAAACAGGCCGGTAGTCTAGCATGGTATATTTTTTGAATTAAATTGAGTGAAAGATAAATTGGATTAAAAAAATAATATTAAAACAAGAATGTTTTAAATCAATTATTGTTAACCTATTCATCATAGTACTCAAATCATGTCTCCACCGAGTTTAATAATTAAAGACCGACATGCTTCTTTACATCATAATCCAATACCTTTTAGGGTAAATAAGACAGAAACAAAGGCATTAATTTGACGTGGTTTACAGAATTAAAGCACTAATGGGCCAAACTATGCTCTTAATACCATGCAATTAGGCACTTTATGATGATATCTGAGGTCCCTTAATTAGGAGACAAAAAATAATGACTTGGGTTTCAAGGGACAAAACCTAAGTAGCATCACATAAACTTTGAGCTTTAAACCTAAGTGGACATCCTTTTGATCCGGGAGATTAGTGGGGTTATTTTTGTATTAACTTGAGTAAAACTTTTCTGATAGATCCAATCACAGAAACCCGACAAAGAAACAGAGCATTTGTTGCCAATCCCTACTCTACGCACTACCTAGGGTTTTGCTTTGTACTTATGATTAACGAACCTGTTTACTCCACTAAGTGAAGTACTTGTTAATTACACATGTTTCTGTTCTCTTTTGTACTCGTGTCACCAACTCTTCGGCACTCAAGAGAAAAGAATCCTCTTTCTCTGCGATTATGTTTTTAAAAGCTTTCAATACATCTAATTAACTATCATTAACATAGTAATTAAACTCTATTATATATATATATATATATAAGTCATAATGATATGGTTTTTTTTAAATAAATAAATAAAGTAAACGGGTTTTAGGTAGGTCGCAAGTCAATTCTGATCAATTATTTTAATTTTTTTAAAATCAACTCATATTAAATCTTAAATTTTTCCGTCAGAATAATAATATTTAAAAATATTATTTTAAATTTTTTAGAGTCATTAGGCCTGATTTATCCAACTATGTATATTTATAGCTTAGTTGATGAATAAAAATTGAAATATCGGGGGTAAAATATTTCGAACTGGCTTTTGGATATTAAAACTAAGTTTTTAATAATTGAGAATTAATAAGTTATTGATTCATGTTCTAATTGATACATTCATAAGAGATCGATTTCATAATTTTTTTTTTATGTGAAAGGAAAATTTAAGAATGTTGAATTCACTTTACAACCTATTTAAGAAAGTCTAATGTAGATAATATAAATATAATTAAGCAATTAACATGTTGGAATGGGCTGGACTATCCCAAACAAACCAATTTAAGGGCTCTGAAAAAAATTTAAACTAGCCCAAATATCAAGGTGTCAATGAAGCTTGTTTTCCTCTCCTACTCTCCTGCTCCTTAATGGGCTGGATTACTGGTTGGGCTCTTCAAGTTGGGGCTAGGCCCTCTTGGGTTATTTCCTGTAATTTTACTATTTTAGTTTGTAATTTGGGATGATCTTTTTACATCCTCTGTCGGTTAAGCAACTAATTATGAGTAATTAGTTTTGAAATTATAGTATTGATTAGTTTTTTAAAGTATTTTTTTATGGAGAAATATATAAAAACAATATTTTTAATTTTTTTTAAAATTATTTTTAACATTAATACATTAAAACAATGAAAAAATATAAAAAAATTATTTCAAATAATTTTTTTTAAAAAAATATTGAAACACAGCTTCAACCATAAAACACAAATAATTTTTAAATTCTTTTAAGTTTATTTTTAAAAAACAATAAACATCACGCTATCAACATAATTATTCTAAAATTTATTTAGAGGATAATGTTAGTATTCGTAGGAAATAATATATATATATATATAGTAGTTAAACCAAGTCTTACCCAATTTGAAGAATTGATTAAAAAAATTAAATTTTAATCAAGATTTTATCGACCAGATTTTTAATGATCCAACCGAACTCGATTAAAACAATAACAAGGAAGAAAAACAAGATATATTATTTTAATAAAATGATCGATTTAATGATT
>Ga0325410_1005391_pt1 | contig 14102 bp, 9 predicted proteins | sample PopdelMetagenome_16_FD_206182 | JGI IMG/M metagenome (GOLD analysis project Ga0325410, IMG submission 206182) | Populus deltoides microbial communities from Bellville, Georgia, United States - Xylem-PdIQD-R3 | ecosystem: Host-associated > Plants > Phyllosphere > Stem > Wood/Secondary xylem... | reverse complement strand
AAATTGAAATTGCATTGGAAGATCAAGAGAAGACTACTTTCACATGTCCATTTGGTACTTTTGCATATCGAAGGATGCCTTTTGGATTATGTAATGCACCAGCCACGTTTCAAAGATGCATGCTCAATATATTGAGTGATATGGTTGAACGTTTTCTTGAGATTTTTATGGATGATTTTTCTATTTTTGGTGATTCATTTGATGATTGTTTGACTAACTTAGAAAAGGTTTTGAGCAGGTGTGAAGAGAAGAATCTTGTACTGAATTGGAAAAAATGTCACTTTATGGTAACAAACGGCATTGTACTTGGTCACATTGTTTCATCAAAAGGAATTGAGGTTGACAAATCTAAAATCAAGTTAATTGCTAACTTGCCAACACCAAAATCTATTAAAGATGTTAAATCATTCTTAAGACATGCTGGTTTTTATAGAAGGTTCATCAAAGATTTTAGTGTAACATCTAAGCCATTGAGTAACCTTCTAACAAAGGATAATATTTTTTAATGGACTAAACATTGTGAAGAAGCCTTTGTTAAACTTAAAAACTTGCTTACTTCTACTCCTATCATCCAACCTCCGGATTGGTCATTACCTTTTGAAATAATATGTGACACTAGTGATTATGTTGTGGGTGCTGTTTTGGGACAAAGAAAAGATAAGAAACCTTATATGATTTATTATGCAAGTAAAACTTTAAATAGTGCTCGAATAAATCACACCACCACTGAAAAAGAATTACTTGCAGTAGTATTTGCATGTGAAAAATTCAGGTCTTATCTTGTTGGCTCACCTGTTGTTGTTTTTAGTGATCATGCAGCATTGAAATATCTTCTTTCTAAGAAAGATTCTAAGGCTAGATTGGTTCGGTGGATTTTGTTACTTCAAGAATTTGATATCACAATCAAAGACAAGAAAGGCACCGAAAATGTTGTCGCAGATCACTTGTCAAGATTGACAACAGATTCGAGATCTGACATCACACCAATCGATGACTACTTTCCTGACGAATCTTTATTTTCTGTCTCTACAATGCCTTGGTATGCTAATATTGTTAATTTTCTTGTTTCAGGACAATTGCCGGCTCATTGGAGTACCCAAGACAAAAGAAAGTTCTTGAATGAAGTAAAGAACTTTTATTGGGATGACCCTTATTTATTCAAATATTGTCCTGATCAAATATTTCGAAGATGCATTCCTGACAATGAGGTAAGTAGTGTCATTAAATTTTGTCATTCTGAGGCATGTGGGGGTCATTTCTCATCAAGAAAGACCACTGCAAAAATCCTACAAAGTGGATTTTACTGGCCCACCATGTTCAAGGACTCACATGCATTCTGCAAGACTTGTGAAAATTGTCAAAAGTTGGGATCTATTTCAAAACGTCATATGATGCCCTTAAATCCTATTCTTGTCATTGAGATCTTTGACTGTTGGGGTATAGATTTCATGGGTCCATTTCCTCCATCATTTGGTTTCTTGTACATATTAGTCGCAGTAGATTATGTTTCAAAATGGATAGAGGCAATTCCAAGTCGAAACAATGACCACAAAACAGTAATAAAGTTCTTGAAAGAAAATATTTTGAGTCGATTTGGAATCCCTCGAGCCATGATAAGTGATGGTGGAACACATTTCTGCAACAAGCCATTTGAGTCTTTAATGAAGAAATATGGAATCACACACAAAGTTGCCACCCCTTATCACCCTCAGACAAGTGGACAAGTAGAGCTTGCTAATAGGGAGATCAAACAAATCTTGGAGAAAACAGTGAACCCTAATAGGAAAGACTGGTCTTTAAGACTTAATGATGCACTTTGGGCTTATCGAACTGCTTATAAAACATCATTAGGTATGTCACCTTATAGACTAGTCTATGGAAAACCTTGTCACTTGCCTGTGGAACTTGAACATAAAGCTTATTGGGCTATTAAAGCTTTCAATTCAAACCTTGATGATGCTAGTCAGCTGCGAAAATTACAAATAAATGAGCTTGAGGAAATAAGAAATGATGCATATGAAAATTCAAGAATTCATAAAGCAAGAATCAAAGAGTTTCATGACAAGAAAATACTGAGAAAAACATTCAATGTTGCTCAAAAAGTCTTGCTTTATCATTCTCGACTCTATTTATTTCCTGGAAAACTAAGATCAAGATGGAGCAATCCTTTTATTGTAAAACATGTGTATCTAGATAGGGCTTGTGATATCGAGAATCCAAAGAATGACAATGTTTTCAAGGTAAATGGACATCATTTGAAAGTTTACTTTGATAATTGTTCAATTGAAAATGACTCTATTGAATTGGGTGATCCTGTATATAAAGATTGATTCTTTTTCTCTCATTGTTTTTGTGTTTCTTTTTTGTGTGACTTTTGTTTTGCTAGTCTCTCTCACCCCGTTAAATGGCGGATAACAGTACTCCGTGACTCTTAAGTCGGTTCTTTCAGTTTCCCATGATAACTGATATCTGTGTATATATTTGTGCAATTCTTTGCTCTTTCTCCTTTCTTTGAATCTTTTCTCCAATTCTCATTTGAAAATGGACACCACTCTTGCAAAATTGAAAAAGTATTTTCCCACTCTGTCTCAGAATGCGATTAAAAAAATTTACCGTGCTAGGTGTGCAAGATTGAGGTTGTTAATGAATCATAGAATTCCTGAAGATATTCACTGGTTGATTGAAGCAAAGGTCTGATTATCAGGTGAGTCCTCCAATTCTTTCATTTCATACATACCTAGAACAGGTAAAAGCACTTTTGCAAATAAACGTTGTGCAAAACGACTGAAAGTCTGTCACAGATGTGCTAGATAGACTTGTAATGCAACATGTCGTTCTTTAGGAATGGTATCTATAAACCGTGAAGATAAAATACAATTCATTAAGGATAACATGAGTAAAGGGTCTTTAGATAATCTTCTATTGACTCTTGAGACGCATCCTAGTGGAGATGTGCATCGTGCAATTCATGATTTATGGCCACAATTCCATAAAGAACATAATCAACTTAGTCTTGGGAATCTGACTAAAAAAAACCCTGATGGCCAGTTTTTAAGAAAACTGGATGGGAAGTCTATCCCCGACCCATAGAGGGCGTTTAAGTCGTTCTTAGACGTAAAACCAAGGGAAGATGCGAGCCACAATCACAACTATCTGTACATATACATGTTTTTTCAAAATAAATAAATAAATAAAGAGAGAGAGAGAGAGAGTGAAACTCCGGTTGGTCTACATATAGGTGGTATGATTGCATTTTCAATTTCTCATATATAAAATCTTCTCTTCCTTCCCTTTATTTCTACTCTACTCAACCCATACATTTAGTAGATATAGAAGTGTGTAGAAATGGCAGGTTCCTCAAGTAATCACATAAGAAATATTTGTGTTTTCGGTGGATCCAGTCCTGGGAAGACAGAGTTTTTAGAATCAACAAATCATCTTGGTCAGGTACTAGCTGAGAGAAAGATTCATTTAGTATATGGGAGAGGCAGCCTTAGGTTAATGGGGGGTGTGTCAATAGCTGCATTTTTCGGAGGCAGTCAAGTCTTGGGGGTCATCCCCAAAGCTTTAGCAAAAGGGGACATCATTAGAAAAACAATTGGAGAGGAAGTACAAGTCTCCACAATGTCTGATCGACTGAATGCAATGTTTAACCATGTTGACGCCTTCATTGCCTTACCAGGTGGTCTGAGCATATTGGAAGAGATCTTTCATATTTCCTCTTTGGCCCAACTGCACATTCACCATAAACCCATAGATTTGTTAAATGTTAACGATTTTTATGATAATTTATTGTCTTTTCTTGATCAAACTGTGGAACAAGAATTTCTAACATCTTCGGCACGACAAATCATAATCTCTACTGCTACCGCTGAACAATTAATTGACCAACTACAATCTTTCATCCCTTTAACTGATCCCTCCATGAGTCGCATAAATTGGTCAACTAAGGAAAGCCGTAAAAAGCTTCGATTAGATTTAAGCCTTCGTTTGTGAAACCTTGTGTCTTTTGGTTTTATTAATAGCATATTATTTTGTTTTGTTATTTCTTATAACTGTTTAAGTGTGTTTCAGGTTTGTCAGTGTTCGTTGTTTTAGGTGATGTCCTCTATACTCTATCTTTCTACCTTATGACATTGAGGACAATGTCTCGTTCTGGTTGGGGGGAGAGGGTAGTAGTTGACATTAAAAAAAAACTAACTTACTAACTATTTTTGCTATTATTAAAACCATTTGACAAAATTGTTATTAGGATGGCAGAGTAAGGAGGAAATTTTATTGACTCTTGAGACACATCTTAGTAAATATTCTTATCAAGGTCTATCAGAATACTTCTTGAAATATTCAGGTTTACAAACTCTCGCATTATTATCACTTGATTATGCTTATATACTCATTTAACAAGTATTCTTAAACCTTCATTTTCACACACACACTTTAACATATGATTGTGGGTTGCACATTGGATTATTATATTATTTATGTTCTTTTGTTAAAGGTAACAACTAAGGGAAAGGGATAGTATATAATTTGCAAAAAAAAAAAACAACAACAAATTGATAATATTGATGATAATAAAAACATAGATAAGTTTGATTTCGTAGCCTCCCTAACCTAAGCAATTAAGCCTGAAGCGGTGTTTTAACACCTAATACCCTAAAGTCAACTGACTTGGGAGCTATTGGCCCAAAGCTTGTTACATGGGTTAAGGAGAAAAGCTTAAGGGAATCAAACATTGCACTATCTACGTATTAGTATCTGCAATCGAGTTACTAAGCGTGTAGGGGTGTCTCAACACCTAATGCCCTAAGACCAACTGGTCTGGGAGTCATTAGCTGAAAACTTGTTACATGGGTTAAAGATGCATTGTGTTTTAAGTTATATGTATATATATTATAAAAAAAAAAGATATTCCTAATCTAAGGAAGTTAACCTTAAACATTAGAACAAAAATTTTGTTTTCTTCCAAGTAAAGCCCCATAACTATATGTTGATATATTGAGCACAAAAGGAAAGTTTATTAATATCTTGTTTAAAAAGTATGAAGCAGATATATAAATTTAATGAGAGTTTGTTTACTTGGATAGATTAATGGAAGTTGAATGATGAATGCCTTGCTTTGTGGAACTTGTGAATTGTTTTTCTATTTTAATGCTTTGATTAATAGGGACTAGTAATAAGCTAGTTGGGGGTGTGATTAGTACTTAAAAAGTGCATTTTTATCAAGGTTTTATATCATTATTTTGCACTTGAAGTATCAATAACTCCTTAACTAAAACATGTTTTATAATAACAAGTCTGATACTATAAGATACCTTTAATTTATCGTAAATGTTCATCTTAAATGCAGGCCTATCACATAAATCAAAGGAATGATTGATGAGTTTAACTACTGAAATTGAGAAGACAAAGAGAAGGTTAAGCTTAGAAAAGAGATGTTGGTTCAGTCCAAACTGGAACATTCTTTAGTCATTGGGTTATATCTGGAGCTGTAGATCTTGGATTTCAATTTGGTTTATATGGCTAGAAATCTAAGACATAGTCCTAAAACATTCATGCGGAGTCTAAAAGTCAATTCTGCTGTCTGGAAGTCCAAGTCTTAACAACAACGGAGAAGTCGGAATATGTCCTGCAGCCCAGACACTGTTCGGTGTTCAGCCCATATCTCAAGTTCTAGAAGTCCAAATACACCGATTCTTTTTTTGTTGGAAAGTAATACAATTTCCTAGAACTTGCACGTGGAAAATCTATTCAAATTCTGACATTAGCAGTGATGTTTTGTTCAGACAAGAAGATAAGGATTGTCACCAAGTCAAGATGTGGCCACCCACTCAACAATTAGTCATCAAATCAATAGTTCCAAATTTTAGCCTATAAAAGGAGGCATTTGTCATGCATTTAGGCATCTTGGTTTTCAGATCAAGATCATGCTCTTGCTCTCTCTCTTTATATTTTTGTAATGCTTAAGTTTTGTTTATATTAATCTCTTGTTTATGGTTTTCATTTCCTTTCTTTTACTTAGTTAACTTATATCTTATTTATTTTCTTATCTTGTTTATTTATGTTTCTCTCTTTCATTATGTTTAGCTAAGTTTATTATGTCAAGGTGAAAAGGTTACACTAATGGTGTAAAAATAAGTATAGTATAAACTCAACATGGACTTTAATGTTTGATACTAACATGTTTTGTATTTGTTATCCTATTCACTTTTAATACTTTGCTTGTTAAATGGTTAATCTAGATTTATATTGTATAACCCTTAGTACAACAAATACTTGGCACTTTCATAGCCCAATCATATGGTATAACCGACACTGTGCTATAAAAGGAACTTGATTTGTTGTTACATAAGTTATAATTATGAATACCTAACAACATTTACAAGTATTAACATTATTCGAATAGGATAATTAATGTAATCATGTTAACAATTTATAATCCGATTGGAACCTACTTTGTGTGTGGTTTGTAGTTGAGTAATAAAAAGAGTTTATACTATACTTGTTTGAAATACCATTAGTGGATCCTTTAACCTTGACAATTATTTTATCATTGTTTAATCCTTACATCAATATCACATCCCAAAGCTCTCTTTCACTTATTATTGTTGTTGTTGTTTATAATTTATATAGTTAACCTCCATGTGGTTCGACCCCGGTCTTGTTGGGTTATTTATTACTTCGACACTCCTGCACTTGGGAGAATACATCAATCTTTTGATCGTGTCTACCCCATTTATACTAATATTGTATATAACATAACATCTATACAAATATCATCAATACTAATTACAAGGTAAATTCAACTTTAACAATTACAATTCAACAAATTATTCAATTATTATGGAAATACAAACAATAAAATATATTCAAAAAAAACTCTAGACTAACAATTAAAATTAATGGAAATAATTAAACATAAATCATGCAATAATAGAGTAAAATTACTAATTATTTCAACATATTCAATTACTAATTCTAAGGTAAATTCAACATTAACAATTACAATTCAACAAATTATTCAATTATTGTGGAAATACAAACAATAAAATATATTCAATAAATTCAAAAAAAAAAACTCTAGACTAACAATTAAAATTAATGGAAATAATTAAACACAAATCATGCAATAATAGAGTAAAATTACTAATTATTCCAACATATTCAATTACTAATTCTAAGGTAAATTCAACATTAATAATTACAATTCAACAAATTATTCAATTATCATGGCAATACAACAATAAAATATATTCAATAAATTAAAAAATATATATAGAATTTAGGAATGAAATATGCTTACCTTAATAATGTTTTATTTCAAGACTTTATCTACATTATAAAAATATACCAAAACAAAAAACATAACAAAAATAAAAATAGCTAAAACAAAGAAAAAAAATCCTTAAAGTAAAATGAAATAGAGGAAACACATACCTTTTAATTTGATGAAGATTCAAGTATAGATTACAAGCAAAACAAACAAAAGTATTGAAGGAAATGAGAGGAAAAAAACCGAAAATGAAAGGGGAATAACGGAGCAAATGAAAAAATGAACTGAAGGGGCGATCGCTGAAATTTATAGAAAATTTTTACTGACGGATTCATCGACGGTACTAAAAAAAATATTATTTTAAATTATTTTGTCGGTGATGTTTCGAAAATGCGTCGGTAACTTTTGAATTTTGCACCATCAATTTTAATTACCCTCCATATTTTTCGCAGGCAATCAGTAATTCTGTCAGCAAATTGACGCGGTCAGAGATGCATTTAATGCCCTACCCTTTGGTATTCGCACAGTCCGTCAGTGATTTTGTCGGTAATTTTGACCTACCGACAACATACCGACAGACTGGAATCCGTCTGCCACATCGTCAGTGATTGTGGCATTTCCAGTAATATTTTTTCAACTTTCTGTGATATGACGATGGACGGTAGTCCTGACGCGGTCAGAGATGCATTTAATGCCCCACCCTTTGGTATTCACACAGTCTGTCGGTGATTTTGTCGGTAATTTTGACCTACCGATAACATACCGATAGACTGGAATCCGTCTGCCACATCGTCGGTGATTGTGGCATTTCCAGTAATATTTTTTCAACTTTCTATGATATGACGATGGACGGTAGTCCTGACGCGGTCAGAGATGCATTTAATGCCCCGCCCTTTGGTATTCGCACAGTCCGTCGATGATTTTGTCGGTAATTTTGACCTACCGACAACATACCGACAGACTGGAATTCGTCTGCCACATCATTGGTGATTATGGCATTTCTAGTAATTTTTTTTCAACTTTCTGTGATATGACGATGGACGGTAGTCCATCTACAAAGTAGTCGGTGATTGTGGCATTTCCAGTAAATATTTTTTAACTCTTTGTGAAATACCAACGGACGGTAGTTCGTTTGCAAAGTCGTCAGTGATTGTGGCATTTCCAGTAATTATTTTTCAACTCTCTGTGAAATACTGATGGACATGAGTTCATTGGTGATAGTGCATTGCACAAGAAAGATGATGTTTGTATTGCCTATTTACCTTCCTACAAACACTTAAATGATAAACTGTCCATCGCGCAAAACAATAACAATAGTGCTTAAACAATACATAAACTTATAAAATAAATATTTCATGTTACAAAATATATCATCCATAATATATATTACATGAAAAAAATGTTTTACACGGGGCTTCATTCTAATAATTAGTCAGAATTTTCTTCTTCTTTGTCGTCAATTGAATAGTCATCACCTTCATTGTAATCTTCAATATGGATATCATCATCTTCATCGACATTTGCTTGTCCGCTAGAGCTCAAAACAACATTCAACTCCTCTGCGTCAACATCAACAAGACTATCATCGAAAACACAAAAATTTGAATTTTCTTCCAAGTTAATCAAAGGAGCAACTCGATATGGTTCAACCAACTCACTAACTTGAAAGACTTCATCTCGCACACTTGTGTCTTCGTTCTCATCCTGAACAAGCTCGACACGACCCCTGGGTTTTGTTTTTAAAACGGACAACCAATCAACTCTTGATCGATCCTTTCTAAAGGGGTGTATGAGTAATAAACATGTTGACATTGCTTTGCGAAAAAAAAAACATCGTTTACGTTACGGATTCTAGCTTTTGAGTTGATTTCGACCAGACCATAGTGCGGATCAACTTTGATTCCTCTGTCAGTCGTGTCATACCAATAGCATTTGAATAAAAACACTTTATTCTGCTCGCTATGATATTGCAGTTCGACGACCTCTTCTAATCTACCATAGTAGTTGTTGTAACCCATTCTTGGGTCCCTACACAAAAATAAAAATAAAAATAAAAATAACAAAAATAAAAATATAATAATAACAAAAAAATAATAAAATAAAATAAAATAAAAAATAAAATAATAATAATAAATATATATATAGCCGGAAGAAATTAGAAAAAACAATACGAGGCAGGGACGCTCAGAAAATGGTTAGAAAAAATTGATTAAGGAAGTTAAAAATACAAAGATTGAAATTTTGACAGTATATTCTTGAATGATAAGAGCCCTGTTGGAAAAGAAAATTTAAATTTGAGAAGAAAAGCCCAAAATTGGATGTTTATGGACTTAATTGGATTTTATTGAAGGTTTAATTGAATTTATAGAGGGTTTGATTGCAAGAAAAATTGATTTTTAAGTCAATTTCAGCTTTAATTGGAAGAAATTAAAGTTTTGGGGTCAAATTATAATTTTTAAAAGTTGATTTGGTCAAATCAGGGGCTTAATTGCATAAATATTGAAGTTTAATGGCCAATTAGGGACTTAATTGAGGAAATCTGAGACCAAGGACCAAATTGGAAAAGGCGCGTAAATAGAGGGGCTGTCATTAACCAAACAGGGGCCAAATTGAAGAAATTGAAAGTTTATTGGTCAATTGAGGGTTAAATTGCATAAATTAGAGACCAAGGACCAAAGTGAAAAAGGCGGCCAACTATAGGGGCAGCGATTGAAGTTGGCAGGGATGCAATTGCATTAATTCTTAAAATCAAAATTACATTTGAGGACTTAATAGAACAAAGGATAAATTGAGGACTGACTTGGAAATTGATGCCTTTTGGCGCCTTTTTTTATTTTAAATGAAACGACGCGTTTTGTCCAAAACGCCGTTTCATGCTAAAAAGATAAAGAAAAAGAGAGAGAACAAAACGGTGTCGTTTCGAATGACACTGTTCCTCTTTCTTCTTCCCCTGGACGTGCACCAGGGGAAGAAAGAAACTTTTGTTTTTCTTCTTTAATTCTTCATGCCTCTCTCTCTCTCTCACTCCACATGCTTCTGTCAAAAACCCGAAGCCCAATGCCCCTTCATTGATGAGACCCCGAGAGTCGCGCCCTGTCAGCCACACCCATTAGCCACCTTGTCCGGCGCCGTAGCAGGGCAGGAAGTGGCCGCTCCCCATGCACAGCGATAGGGCGGCGATATGGACGCCCCCGCTCCCTTTGCCCTATAAATACCATCCAACACCAGTTAGCAAAGGGGGAGGGAACAAAAGAAAAACGCAGAGAAAAAACGAAAACAGAGGAGGAGAAGAGGGGAACGAACCGAGAGGACGAACCGAAAAAAAAGTGACCGAAAGAGAGGAACGAAATAGAGAGAGAAAGGAAAGATTAAGGGGAAGCTTGAAACCGGGAGGAAAATTTAAAAACAAAAACAAAACAAAACCGAGAGGACAAGGGGACGACCGCTGGTAAATGAAAAAAAAAAGAAAAAAAATGAAAAACTAGAGGAGAGGGGAAGAGGAAGACTCTCTCTCCGCCGCTTGAAACAGCAGCGCCGCTGCTTGGAGTCGCCGTCCGTCAGCCACGCCACCGCCACCGGCCTCCACCACAACACCACCAGCGAAGCAGTCCGACCAGCAGCACCGCCTCCTCCGCGCCAGGTACCCCTTCTTCCCCCTCTTTGTTTTTGCTTTCGGTGGCCGTGTGCCCTCCTGCATGTAGAACGATATTCGTTCTGCATGCAGGAGGGTGGGGGGAATTATTTTCCCCCCACCAGTTTTGTTGCTGGGCCAGTTTGATTCTGGCCCAGCGTGATGCTTTTTTTCTTCTCTGGGCCAGGTTGGTTCTGGCCCAGCCAGTTTATTTTCTGGGCCAGGCTGATTCTGGCCCAGTCCTGCCTTCTGGGCCGGGTCTGGCCCAGAAGAAAATAAGAGAATTGTTGGGGCGAGATCGGCCCAACTCCTTTTGGGCCAAGTCCGGTCCAACCCTTTTGGGGTTAAATCCAGCCCAGTTAGTTGGGTCGGCCCAGCCTCGCCCAGCCCACTTAATATTATATATTATATATTATAATGTTTTTATGTTATATATATATATATATAATAATAATAATAATAATAATAATAATAATAATAATAATAAAAAATTCTGAAAAATCCTTAAAAAAAAAATTGTTGATTTGCTTGCATACTTTTATCACAATTGCTTAATATTAGTTTGTATTTTTATACCGTAAAGATACAAATCCAATATTAAAATACCCGGTTTTCGTCAAGACGTCAAAAAAAATAATGTTTTGTTTTCATGCATACGGCCTAGTCTCTTCAAAAATAAAGAAAAAAAATCATCACATCATATTTTCATACAACAAAGGAAATTTCAAAAAAAATATGTATTAGCATGCATTTTGGCTTTAACAACAAGTTTGTTAGAGCCATGAGAACTAGGCTAATATTTCAAAAATTCTAAAAATATCTTTTTGTCTTCTTTTAGTATTTGGGATTACGAATTTATATGTAAAACGTATTCCTAATATTAAAAATATAGTTTTTTATATATATAGACGTTAGAACAGTTAGGTTTTTACCCGATAAGACAAGGACCTCCTTACTGAGGAGGATTTTTCTTGAACCATGGACAAACCAACAACTAGAAATGCAATAAAGTTTAGCTTTTCTATTAGACAATCAAACAATGTAACTTACCTTAGGTAAGGCGTATTTGGGGTGCTAATACCTTCCCTTTACGCAACCAGTCCCCGTACCTGATCTCTGAGACCAGTTAGGGTTCCTAGTGACCAAAATACTAGGTGGCGACTCCCATTCCATTTTTCACTGATAAAAGACAAGAATTTCTTATCTCCCCATACTTGCCAGATAGATATATTTTAGATTTAAAGTGGAACATATTTGCCACGACGCCACACACGTGCGACAGTAGTCAACTTTTAACTCACTACTAGTCGATCCCTTAACACAAACACTGTTGTTATATGTCTTTCTTCCATGCCCGTATTCTTCAGTATGGAACACATATCCATTGATAAAATACCGGTTGTAGCACTTAACTTTTCTTTCAGGGCCTAGGCTTAGTGAAGACAATGACTTAGCAGCACTCCTTCCTATTTGATAAACCTTGTATGTAATGTACATCAATAAATAGTAAATGAGAATCTCGTAATGACATGCATATAGTAATTTTGCAAGTGAGAATGAGTTTGTGATAGTACTTACATGTGTTCTGAACCACGTGGCAAATTTTTCATCTTGTAATTGAAAGATCTGGGATTCGGTCAACTGTGAGTTATTGGACAACAAATATTGTCGATGTTGCCTGCAAGTGATAATGAGTGTATGATATTACAATATATAAACAGTATATTATTAACAAAGTTTAATTAGTATTACACATATATATACTTACTGAATAAAAGGTCCCACCTCATCACAGTTAAATAGAACATAATTGTGTGCTTGTTTGAACTCTATTTCGGATAAATATCTTCCTCTTATAGCATTTTTAGGTGTGGGTCATCCAGGATTGGAAAATATTGACAAGTTCCCACTGGAAGACACTTCACTGCCATCATCATGCCGTGGAACGCGATTGATTCTCGTTCTCAAATAAGGTTCGAAATAGTACGAGATAAATTTTGAGATCTCTTCAACAATATAGATCTCACATATTGAAGCCTCAACATGCGCCTTGTTCTTATCCTTTTTCTTGAGATTGAACAAGTACCTGCATTGAATTAATCAAATATTTTCAACTAAGAAAAACGAAGAAAATACTTTTATATATGAATTACATTGCAACTATAATATTGAACCGTTCGAATGGGTACATCCATCTATACTGGACCGGTCCTCCAACTTTTGCCTCGAATGGTAGATGTATGGGGAGATGCTTCATTGAGTCAAAAAAATGATGGAGGGAATATCATCTGAAGTTTATATAGTGTCTCGACGATATTCGTTTCAAGCCTTTCAATGTGATCAACATTCAACTTGCTAGAACATATATCTCTAAAGAAATGACTTATCTCCGTAAGTGCATCCCATATCCACTTTGGCAACAAATCATGAAAAGCTAATGGGATGAGTGTTTGCATAAACATGTGGCAGTCATGACTCATCATTCCATACAATCTGCATTCCTCTATATTAACCAGTCTTGATATGTTCAAGGCATGTCCATCGGGAAAACATAGTCTCTTAAGCCATTTGTAGATTAGTAGTTGTGCATTTTTCTCTAACACGAAGCTTGCTCTTGGTTTTGCGACTCGTGACTCATCACAAACCAACTCCATATTTTTATGGTTACAGAACAAAGCTATATCTAATCTAGCCTTGAAGTTGTCCTTTGTCTTCCCCTTCATATCCATGACAGTGTTGAAAATATTCTCAAACATGTTCTTTTCAATGTGCATAACGTCAAGGTTATGACGGAGCAGATTGGTTTTCCAATAAGGAAGCTCCCAAAAGATACTTCGCTTTACCCAATTATGGGTCAAACCAAAACCAGGAAACTTCTGCTTACCTAATTGAAGACCAAACACAATGTCACTGTACTCTGATACAGCATCATTCAATTCTTCACCAGAAAGACACGGGGATGCAACATCATTTTCAACTCTGCCAATAAAGATGACACGACCAAAAGATTGATGTCTTCTCCCAAGTGCAGGAGTGTCGAAGTAATAAATAACCCGGCAAGACCGGGGTCGAACCACAAGGAGGTTAATTGTATAAATTATAGTTAACAACAACAACAATAATAATAATGAAGAGAGCTTTGAGATGTGATATTGATATAAGGATTAAACAATGATAAAAACAATTGTCAAGGTTAGA
>Ga0325410_1005390_pt1 | contig 14103 bp, 10 predicted proteins | sample PopdelMetagenome_16_FD_206182 | JGI IMG/M metagenome (GOLD analysis project Ga0325410, IMG submission 206182) | Populus deltoides microbial communities from Bellville, Georgia, United States - Xylem-PdIQD-R3 | ecosystem: Host-associated > Plants > Phyllosphere > Stem > Wood/Secondary xylem... | reverse complement strand
GAGACAATGAGACAAGTAGAAGAAGAAGAAAAAGATAATGACGGTGCTGTTACTGTTCTTAACATTTTGTAGATTCCTTCTCTTTCTCCTTCTCTTTCTCTTTCTTTCTCTGTTTATAGTTTCGTCTGTCTTCGTATCTGTGCTTGGTTAAAACTGTTTCTGACTTTTAATTGCTTCCCATGTTATCCACTCCACTTGCAGGTTTTGCTATTGGCTTTAAAGACATCCTCAACGCAAGAGGTAAATGCGGGCGTGTTTGGCTACCTTAAATTTTGATTTGTTTTTATTTAAAATAATTTTTTTATATTTTTAAATTGTTTTAATATACTAATATGAAAAATAATTTTTAAAAATAAAAAAAATTAATTTTAGTTTATTTTTAAATAAAAAATACTTTGAATCGCTACCACTATCACAATTCCAAACACAATTGAAAAGGCAAAATTAAAATAAAATAAAAATATTTTTTTTATTTCTAACTTTAAAATAATAGCTAAATAAAAAGCCAAAATATTATTTTTTTTAAATAAAAGTCATTCCTATATATATGTATCAAAAGCATAAAAATAGATTATTTGATTTTTTTTTCATCTCCACAACTTTTCTCAATATTTTTCTAAAAAAAGCCAAAAATATTAATATTAAATATATTAAAGTATAAATAGGTTGTTAGGATGACTTTTTCCATTAAAATCATATTTACACTATTTAAAAAATTATATTAATATTTTGGTTTTTTTATATGGCTTATACTATTAAAGATGCTCTATAGCTTTTGTTTAAGGCCCATATTCTAAGTTTACTACTTGAACTAAAATGGATACTTGTATGTTTACGAGTAATAGACCCAATTCTACAAAAAAAAAAAAAAAAAAAAAATTAACTACGCTAATGAAACTTCGGGTAGATAATGAAGGATAACTTGCCTTGATCACTAAATCTTCACCCATTCTTATGTTAAAGCTTTTCAAAACTTTCTACTAGAAATATATAGTATGATGCACGAAAAAAAAAAAACCCAGCAAACACAAACAATATATTATTTTATCAAATAGAGTCATTATACAAAATTTTAATTCAAAATTTTATTACCAAATATTTCTCTTCTAGTAATTTTTTTATTTAATAGGTTTAAACTCCTTAAAGAAACCTAAAAATTAATACCAACAATCTAAGAAACATGAAATTAAAGGAAAAAACCAATACAAGTCCTAAGCAAACTAGAAAATGCATCTGGCACTATATAGTTAACTCATTCATATAAAGCAAACCAAGAATCATTTTTCAAAACACTCGTAATCTTTATAAAGTCATTACTAACCTTCAATGACTTGTTGCACAATGTACCATTTTCTAGATCATTATGATTCTTCATACCCTCCTTTTTTCTTTCTTTTTTCCTTCTATGAACTAGGATAAAAACAATAATTTTTATCTTTACTCCTAACAATTTCCCTCACTCTTTTGGGTGTCAACACTTTCCTCCCCTTATACCAAGGGTATATATATGTTATGTTATTTTTCATATATGACATTCTTATCATATTGTCATGGCTTTCCTAATAGTAGATGATGACACACATCTATAAACATCCATCACATCACAACAAACACTGTTAAAATATCTCTTTCCTATAGAAAACAAAACAACACATCATTTGTTCATGATCACCATGTTGTCTCAATTAAGCCAATTCAACTTATAGAGCTTAGGGTGCTTTTTATCTTGATCTTCAACTTGTGTACTTTCTTGATTGACACCACTTTCTCCTAGCAATCGTTATCAATAATCAAATTACATATCTTATCTTTGATGGTACAAGTCAAATGAAAGAAATTAATGCATAGCCAATCATTATCATAATCACCATTAGGAATAAGCAAGCTCTTTTATATGACTAACATAATATGGCCATCACCTTGTAAAACCTCTTTATTGCAATATAAATCATCATAAGTAGGATCATTTGCCTCCTCATCAATTTCTTCTACCAACAAATTTTTACTTGAATGACTCTCTAGTTTATGGTACATAGAAATTTGATACCACTACTCATTACATCTGAAACACCAAAATTTAAAGTCGGATCTAAAATTACAACCCTGGTCTATGATTTATTTAGCTATTGATTCAGGTTGAATGAGTGATTTTTATTCGTTAATGCGTACCCCTATTATTCTAGTTAAATCAAAAGTCACCTATGTTGGTTACCTCAACAACCTATCTTTTCTTAGTAGTGTATTGTTTCTCTATAGTCAGAGCCTTTTGATAATTTTTTAAAACTATCTACAAAGATTGCAAACATAGCACATCACAAATCTACTCTTTTATTTTTAATAGATCATTCCTAATCATTATTTGATAAAAATCATCAATGTATTGATTAATAGTTTTTCCACATTGTCTCAATATATAAAGTTGTTGGTACAAAGTCTAAACATACCTAAAAAAAAACATACTCATTTATCTTCTTTTTCATCCTTTTCTAATTACTAATATTCTATTTGCTCGTCTTTCCTGAGATCTCTTTAATTACTCTCACTAAGCAGTTCACCCATTAATTTGATGACAATTAGCTTCGCCATTATCTGCATTAGGGATTTTTTGTACTTGAAAACACTATCCAATTTGTTTAACAAATCGATAAACTTCTCTACTGATTAGTACTTAAAAGTGCATTTTTATCAAGGTTTTATATCATCATTTTGCACTTGAAGTATCGATAACTCCTTAACTAGAGCATGTTTTATCATAACAGATATGATAATATAAGATAGCTTAAATTTATGGTAAATGTTTATTTTAAATGCAGGCATATCTCACAATTCAAAGGATTGATTGATGTGATTAACTATTGAAAGTGAAAGGACAAAGAAACAGCTAAGCTTAAAAAGGAGATGCCGATTTAATTCAAATTGGAACACTGTTCACTTATTGGGTCATATATGGAGCTGTAGATCTTGGATTTCAGCTTCATTTATATGGATGGAAAGCTAAGAAATAGGCCTACAATGTTCATGAATAGTGTAAGACCCAAATCTCCCGTTTTCAAATTTAAAGTTTGGCCACAAAAGAGAAGTCAGAATCTGTCCTGTAATTCAGCCCAAATACTGCTTAGAATTTTACCCATATCTGGCGTTCTAGAAAGCCAAATGACGTGAAATTTGGTGGGTGGAAGGAAAAGACAATTTTCAACAACTTTCATGAAGAAGATTTGCTCAAATTCGGATGATAACAATGACATTTCGTCCAGACAAGAGCTTAAGGTCTATCCACCACGTCCACCAACAGCACTACTCAGTATTTTAGCCATATATCGAGCTCTAGTGATCCAAATGCTCTGAAATTTTATGAGTGGCAAGATAAGATGATTTCCAACAACTTTCATGAAGAACACTTTGCCAAATTCTGAATGGTTCAATGTCATTTCATCCAGCCAAAGTGCTTGAGTGCTGCTGTCCACCAAGTCCACTAAATCAATAGTTGGCCACTACATCAATAATCAATTACCAAATGAATAGTTCTGAATTTTAGCGTATAAAATGAGGCATTTGCCATTCATTTAGCAATCTTAGTTCTAAGATCAAGATCATGTTCTTGCTCTCTCTTTATTGTTGTAATGCTTAAGTTTTGTTTTCATTAATCTCTTGTTTATGCTTTTCATTTTCTTTACTATACTTAGTTAACTATGTTTTTATCTTGTTTATTTATGTTCTTCATTTTTATTATGTCTAGCTAAGTTAGTTATGTCAAGGTGAAAAGGTTGACTAATGGTGTTAGAATAAGTATAATATGAACTCAACATAGATTTCAATGCTTAAATCCTAAACAATTTGCTATTAACATGTCTTATCTTTTTTATCTTATCAATCCTTAATACCTTGCTTGTTAAATGGTTAATCTAGATTTGTGTTGTATAACACTTGGTACATCAAATACTTGATCCTTCATAGTTTTCAGTCGACATCGTTATTATGAGAGGAACTTGATTTGTTGTCAACATAAGTTAGCATCATGAATGCTTGATAAAATTTGTAAGTATGGTATTATATAAATAAGATGATTAATATGATCATGTTGATAATTTATAAAGAGTTTATATTTTACTTATCTCTAATACTATTAGTGAACCCTCTAACCTTGATATTTGTTTTTATCATTGTTTAATCTTCTTTAATAATCTTATATCTCAAAGTCCTCTTTAAATCATCATCATCATTGTTGTTGTTGTTATTGTTGTTGTTGTTGTTGTTGTTATTATAATTTATATAGTTCACCTCACTGTAGTTCGACCCCGATCTTGCTGGGTTATTTATTACTGTGACACTCCTGCACTTGGGATAAGACATCAACTCTTTGATCGTGTTATCTACCTACAAGGTTTCAACGAAGTCATGGAGTTTTATCTAAAATCTTAAATCTCTATAATATTTATCCAGATTAAAAAGGTTGTCTTCTTTACTCTCACCTTTAAAACATATTCTTATAGTTAGCGATTATTGAATTTTATAATCACCTTCTTTATGGGTTCTCATCTTTTCTAGTTGACGAGTCAATTCTGTAAAATTTTCTATTCATATATTCTATCACCGATTATTGAATGTGTTTTTTTTTTTTAATGAATGAGAACCTCTTCATCCCTTAATACAGAGTAGATTTTGTTTTGCGAGCTCTTCCACCAATAGTTATTCAACAACATAAAACAACTAACCACCAAGAGTTGTTGTGATCTAATACCAACTAACACAAACAAATACAATATAAAAAAAGATAATAAGCACAAGCATCATAAAATTTTATCGAATAGGATTACCACACAAAACTTTAATTTGAAATTTTATTATTAAATATATATTTTTAAATTTTTTTTTGTCTCGGTAAGGTGTTTACAACTCTTTAAATGAATTAAAAAATTGACCTAAGTAAACTAGGAAATAAAAGATGAAAAATAACAAAATTAGCTTCAACAACTTCTTGTAGGACTAATTTAGAGCCTTATGGATCTCAACTTGTTACGACCTCCCTATAAAAATAAGCTTGTAGAATCTCCTGAAAAAATTTGAGTGCAATCTAATGATTAGATTGAAAGTTATGGACTTTTTCATCACTTTGCGTGACCCAAACATCTTCTTAAACTTAAGCCTATCTCATTAGTGCATTAACATCCATACAAGTATATCCATGTAGCTTAGTTATGACAAATCTATAACTGACTTATATGTACCACTTAGATCATATTAACAACTAGGTTGTTTCCTAGAATAAATATTTAAATTTCATAAAATTAGTTAATAGGCTTGTAGTTTAATTAGAATATATGTTCTCTTTTATTTAATAGTTGGAGCTTTTTTTTACAATAAAGGAAAAAAATTAGTAACATCAAATCAAAAGGTGTATATCTAAGTAAGTATAAGATCTTATGAATAAAATATCTATCATTATTGATCTTTAAGACTCCTTCTCAAGCTAGATCTAGTGGATTAACTTATCCAAGTTTGCTAAGCAAACGATGAAACTGACCAGATGGCAGGATTTTGGTAAATTACATCAGCAAGTTGATCATGGGTGCGTACATAGGATGTCTGAATAAGTTTAGCTTGAACCTGCTGATGAATGTAATGACAATTTACTTCGAGATGTTTTGTGCGTTCATGAAACACTTGATTATATGCATGGCAGCTTAATTGTCACAAAATAAGATCATAGGTGTATGAGAGACAAAACCGAGATCTGCAAGTAGATGCTTGAGCTAAATTAATTCACATGAAGCAGATGTCATTGCGCGACAGCACTTGAACGCGCAACCACCTGTTATTTTTTGCTCTTCCAAGACACAAAATTACCTCCAACAAACATGCAATATCCAGTGGTATAACGTCTATCTACTGCATTTCCTGCCCAATCAAAATCTGTGTATCCTGTAATATATGTATGTCCATTGCATGTCATAACAATGCCTCGACCAATAGTTCCTTTTAAGTATCGCAGAGTACACTTCATCATGTCAAGATGTTGAGCTGTAGGAGCATGCATATATTGGCTTAATAAGTTAACAACAAATGTAATGTCTGGTCTAGTGATTGTTAAGTAAATCAATTTTCCAACAATCCTTTGATAAGTAGTGAATGTTGGGAGAGGTTTGCTTGATGAATCCAACCACAGCTTGCTGTCCAAAAGAGTAATAGCTGGCTTGGTATGCAGCATTTCAACATCCTGTAACATGTCTAAGATATACTTTCGTTAGTTAAGAAACACACCCTTACTGAAAGTAGCCATTTCTATCCCCAAGAAATACTTTAGCTTCCCAAGATCTTTAATAAAGAATTGTCGTTGTAGATCAACCTTAATTTTGCAACAGAGGTTTCATTACTTCCCGTGATAGTTAAGTCATCTACATATACAAGCACAATCAAATTTTCTGTAGAATTATGTTGAATAAACAGTGAAGAGTCAGCATTACTTCTTGTGAAACCAAGTGTCTGTAAAGCAACACTTAATTTGGCATGCCATACTCGTGGGCTCTGTTTCAATCCATAGATGGATTTGTGAAGTTTGCAGACCAGGTTAGGAGAGTGACTTTGTGGATGTCCTAGGGGTAGCTTCATGAATACTTCCTCTTCAAGTTCTCCATGCAGGAATGCATTGCGTACATCCATTTGATATAAATGACCAACCTTGATTAACTGCCATAGATAACAAGACACAGACAGTAGTCATTTTCGCAACTAGAGCAAAGGTTTTTTTGTAGTCGATTCCAAATTTTTGCGAGAACCCTTGAGCTACAAACCGGGCTTTATGCCTTTCAATTATTCCATCTAAGTTGAATTTTTTCTTGAAAATCCAGCGGCAACCAACTGCATGTTTACCTGCAAGAAGAGGCATGATGCTCCATATCTTATTATTAGTAAATGCACTTAGTTCTTCTATCATAGCCTGCTACCATACAACTTGGGATTGAGCTTATTGAAATGACTTGGGTTCATGTTCTTTAGAGATGGAGGTGAGGAAGGCTCGGTGATCTGAGGATAATTTATCATATGACAAAACTTTAGAGACTGGATGTTTGACAGTATATGTTACATACTCTTGTAATCTAGGAGGAGTCTGACGTGTTATGTGAGACATTCTTCTAGGAACTTCATCACTTTGAATAGCAGGGGCTTCCAAACCGGGCTGAAGAACATTAGGTGCTGGACATACACCTAGAAGATCCGCAGCAGTGGTGGAAGGAGATTGATCAATAATGGGCTGAACTTTAATATCTGGAACTTCAGGAACCAGTTGCGGTAGAGAACATACATTCTGATCATAATAACTAGAACTAGGTAGTGGAAATAAGTTAAAATCATCCTCTTCTTAACCTGTGGCAGGGTCATAAGGAGTATCTTCAGAAAATCTAACATTTCTTGAAATGTGCATTTTCTTTTGTGAGAGATCATAACATATGTATCCCTTTTATGTTTGAGAATACCTCAAGAAAATGCATTTAACAGTTATGAAATCAAGCTTATCCCGTTTTGATGAGGTTAAGTGCACAAAACATGAGCATCCAAATACCTTTAGATGTGCCAATTTAGGACTTATAACCTGCAAAACTTCAAGAGGAGATTTAAAATCCAGCACGCGGCTGGGTAAACGATTTATGAGATAGACAGCCATAAGAACACTATATGACCAAAACCCCTTTGGAACGTGTATTTGTAACATTATAGCATGAGTTTTTTTTTCAAGCAGATCATGATTATTCCGTTCAGAGACTCTATTTTGTTGTGGTGTACCCACACAACTAGTCTAATGTAATATGCCATTAGAATGTAAATAGTGTGTCATGTCTTTGGACATGTATTCTGAGCCATTATTTGATCAGAATGTTTTAAGATGACTAGAGAATTGATTTTTAATTAACGTATGAAAATCTTGACAGTAGAAAAAAAACATTACTCTTAACCTTTAACAAATACACTCATGTGACTAGAAAAATCGTCAATAAAGGTTACAAAATATTTATAACCATCAAGAGACATATCGAAAGGTCCCCATACATCTGAGTGGATAAGTTCAAATACATGAGATACACGTGTAGCAGAATTATTAAATGGAAGTTTAGATGATTTGGAAAAATGGCAGATCTCACATTCAAGAGGTTTCGAGATGGAAACTGAATTTATTTTGCTAAGTACATAATCTGACAGATGTCCTAAACAACGATGCCATAGGAGTGGCTCATATGATGTTTTGAAACTAGTCTCAAGGCTTTTGGGAGCGCGATTATGTTGAAAAAATAGTAGAGACCATGCAGGAAAAAACCTTCACCAATCGTCTTCTTGGTTAATCGGTCCTGAAATATAATCTTGTACTGAGTGAAAATTACATCACAATTAAAAATAGAAGTTATCTTGTTGACTGAGAGTAATTGAAAAGGAAAAGAAGGAACATATAAAACATCATACATGATTTTAGAAACAATCTTACTTTTTCCCTTACCCTTCATAGGAGACCCCTTCTCATTTGCTACTGAAACAAAGGCAGGAGAAACAAATCTTTCAATGTTAGAGAAATTTATCAACTTGTTTGACATACGATCAGTGGCTCCAGAATCAACAATCCAAAGATCATGCATATTATCAAGTTCTAATATTGTCATAAAAGCAGTCAGAATACTTTGGCTGGTGTTTATGTTTGTCTCTGCTAGAAAATCCGTGAGGTGACTAATCAATGTAGTTGAGTTCTGTTGATGTTGTTCCTGTCCAGCAGTTCTAGTGATTCCAGACTGCACCTTCTCATGGTTGTGTTTGTCCTGTAGATAATTGGCAAAATCTTGCATCAAGGCAGCGGGGTTGGCAATGAAGTTATCAGTTGACAGAGTTGAATATGCCAAATGTGCTTTATAATTCGTTCTCTTTTGGAGCCCTCTTTGTTCATTAGAAAATCTGGGTTTGAGTTCTGGATGCAGCTGCCAACATTGGTCAGTGAGGTGTCTAGTATTATGACAGTTGATGCATTTCAACTCTAAACGTTTTCCCTTGAATGATCTGTCATCACCCATTTGTTTTGATTAAAAAAAAACATGCTCAAGCATACCAGAACTGGAGTTCTCACTACGAGGCATTGTCTTGACATGATAACCATGGGTAGCTGTTGTTCTAGACTGAGTTTTATGATTCATCACCTTCTTGTGAATTTCTTCACGCTGAACCGTTGCTGTAACTGACTGCAGAGATGGCAGTTCTGAGTTCATTAGGATGTGGCTCCGCAAATCTTCAAAGTCAGAACTGAGGCCTGCCAAGAGCTGGAAAATTTTGTCTTCCTCTGTTCTTCTGCGTAGGACAGCAGCATCACAGGTGTGAAGGTGATAAATCTCTAGTTCATTCTATAGACTTTTCAAATTTCACAATAGTTGAACAAATGGTTTGTTGTCTAGATGAAGATTTGCAATTTCACGGTGAATCTGAAAAATCCGTGCTACATTGTTTTGGTTGCCATACATGTTGCAAATGGCATTCCAAAGATCATGTGTGGATTCAGAGTAGCTGAAAATTTCAGCCAAATTTTGTTCCATAGAATTAAGAATCCAAGACATCACCAACTGATCTTTGGATAACCATATTTCATATTCGGGAGAGTCCACATCTGAAGATGAAATTGAAACATTGATGAATCCCAATTTTGATCTTCCACCAAGAGCAATAGTGACGACTCTTCACCAAGAAAGATAATTGAATTCATTTAGTAATACTGAACTCAATCGTTGAGCAATATTGGTGTCATCAGTATTATTGTTGAAAAAAGGAGTTACCTTTGAGCTATAACTTTCTTCCATAGTGGCTGTAGAAAATTCTTCCATAAGAGCAGAGACTAATGCTTAATTAGTGATAGAAACCTAGCTCTGATACCATGTAGAAATTTAGAGAAGTATAATCTCTCAATCATAAATTTACTAATGGCAGAGTATAAGTATATATAGGCTAGAATCAGTTCTTAACATGGCAGCTACTAGATTTGATTCTATCCTTGGTTATGAAGAAAATAAATAATAATTATATGATCATCTAAAATAGGAAATAGACATAACATATAGGAAATATAATAACATATATATAGGAAATATAATAACTACAAGATCTTGTAGATTGTAGTATCTGCTCCATTAATCTTCAGTATCTGCAATATCTACAAGGATCTACAACTTATATTGTAATCTTCAATATCACCTCTAAGAATAGCTTCCTGAATCCCTTTATAAGCTTCGCTCCTAAGTTTATCCTGGTTTGAATGTATGTAATCAAGTTGTTCCTGCTCAACATTAACAAATGCATCAACTAAAAATTATTGATACAAACAACTATCTTTGCTGAGAGTACAGTCAACTCTATTTCTTTCATGAATAAGATAATCATAGTATGCTCTCATTGTAACCCTTTGACACTTTACACGCAGTTGTTATTCTTGGTTTGCAAATGTAATGTTGGTGTGATACTCATCTTCACCGCATGGAAAAAGAAATGGATATTGAAGAGACATAAACTTTGGATGCAGTTTTAATACTCTTCGTAAACTGCATGAAAAATTTTGAACAATAATACATATCTCTATCAGTATGAAAATCTCCAATGTCTTCAATGACCAAACCACCTATGTCATTAGAAGAAGGATCATTATATCTCTTGAGTCACCATCTCTTTTCCCAACTAAACAAATCAATTCTCAGATTGCATTAGTGCTGGACTCTAATACAAAGTTTGATGAAACCAGGACCATCAAAGCTTGAAATCATTATTTTCTATTAAGTTTTCTTTTAAATCTCTTCATAAGTGTTGGATTCTAATACTTTCCAAATTTGCATATTGGCGATTTAAGTTCCTAAACACAATATAAATCCATTTTTTATAGTTTGGTTATGAGTAAGCTCTGCTTCTAAATTACTCTAAAGTGTTTTGACACCTCCATAATAATCTCCATCCATATATTGATCCTTCAAAGAGTTAGCAAACCTTGAACGAGACTACTCGTAATCAATGAAGCCAAAAGTTTTCTATACATAGTTGGAATGGACAATGATATGATAAACCTCTAGAGAGTCTAATGAGCTTATTATTAGAAAAGTACAAAGACGTCCATGCATGATGCTTTCATAAAAGTTTTATCGTTGTGGTTGATAGAGTCTAATCTGAATTAGGTAAATCTTTTACAAATAAATGGTATATCCATCAATATCGTAGAGATTAAAAAAGAAGTTAAAAGAACGAGCTTCTTGACCACCACTACTATTACTAGGTGATAAAAAGTCTTGTTAAACCCATAACTAGTCTAAGGCATCTCATAAGTAGAGTCAAAATTAGTATAGATAATAAAAAATAAAATTACACATTCAAAACCACTATAGTCATCTAATAAAGTAACCTACTTACCAAACTCCATATTAGAAACTTTAAAGGGAATTTGAGAATATAATAGTAGTTACGGCTTAAAGTATTTTTCGCTTGGAAATTTATTAAAATAATTTTTTTAAAAGAATTATTTTTGACATTAGCACTTCACATTAAAATGATATGAAAATATAAAAAAAAATATATTTTTTAAAAATAACTTTTTATGCTGAAATGCATGCTAATGATTTTTTTTTATTTTTTAAAAATCATTTTTGACATCAGCACATCAAAACGATCTAAAACGTACATACCATATTAAATTTTAGTAAAAAAAAATTAAATTTTTTGGGAACACGGTTTGCACCGCATTCCCTAAGTTAGAAACCACCAAAATCTGTAGCAAAACTAACACTCTCTCATCGAATGTCTTCTCCACCCTAAACACTTTAAAGAGTAAAATCATTATAATAAAAAGTTTATTTTTTAAAATAAAAATCACATCAATATTTAAAAACTAAATAATATTTTTAATTTCACACACACAAGCTATCAAACCATGGATAAACATTGTGAAGATTTGAGATTTTTACTTTTTCCAAACATTGCAATATTTTAAAGAGTAGAAAAGATAAAATTGGTTTTTTTTTTTATTGATCGGATACCAAGGAGGAGTTTACCAAAAAGTAAAACATAGAAGTAATGATAACGGTATGATTAATTACAAAAACATCTAAATTTCACTTTTCCTATATACTTTTATAAATTATAATTTTAACAATGCATTTTATTTAAACTTGATTTTATAATTATCCCTTTTTTATAAATAAAAATAGAAAGGCAATCTCATAACCTTTCTAACAGTTGCATTTCATTTTTTTGGGAAAAGTAAATACTTTAGAGTTGAGAAAAGTTTCTTAATTTATAGATATATAGAAAACTTTCAATTTGTTTTTTAAAATTAATATGTTTTTAATATTTTTAGATATTTTAATATAATAATATAAAAAATAGTTTTTTTAAAATAAAAAAATATTATTTTAATATATTTTTAAATAAAAAATATTTTAAAAACTAATTATAACCATAACTTCTAAATTACAGGAGACGTGCCCCGTATCCGGCCCCAGATAAAATCTGATAAGCCCATTGGGTGAAGATATATATAAGAATAAAGCATTTTAAAATATGGAAGAGACAAATAAATAAAAAACAGTTTCATCATGACGTCAGCCGATACGTCGTCACTTTATGAATGCTTTCTTTTTTCTTTTTTCATATCCTATATTTCTCGTTACTTTATAGATTTTTTTTTTGTTTTCCATATCCTGTATTTCTGGGGACTTTCCGACTGACAATGAAGTAAAGGATCAGCTTGATTGAGGACCACTTCGCGTCTGTGGCTGTCCCATATCCAGAAATCCTTCCATAGAAACCCTAAAATATCTAAACACATTTCTTCAATTTAATTAAATAATTTATTTCTAAAATTAGATATAATATACAAGGAGCTCTCTCAATAGCGACTCTTTTATGGGTTGACAATATAAAAATAAACTAAGTATTCGTGTATTTAATGAAAAATAGTTTGTTTTAAAAAAATAACTTTCATAAAAAATAAATTTTTAAAAAGTGAATTATTTTATGTTGTGTGACAATGCCATAAAAAATAAATTTAAAAATACTTTCTAGTATTTGAAAATACTATGAAAAATAAATTAGAAAATAACTTATTAATATTTTTTTTCAAGTTTATTAAAAGAACGAGAACCAACTCTAACATATGAAAAAGTTGAAGGAGGGTAAAATTAAAAAAAAAATTTATTTTCATAGATTATTTTAAATAAATATAAATAGCAATCACAAGAAAGTAGACAAAATTATCTGACAGATAAAAAAGTTGAAAGATGATGAAATTAAAAAAAATTAAATTTTATAAATTATTTCAAATAAAATAAATAACAATCGGAAGAACATGACCAAATATGATTGATAAAAAAAATTCAATTAAGAAAAATATGAGAGAAAAACAAATAAAAAATAAAAAGAACGAGGACTAAAGTTGATATAAAAATAAAATTATATCAAATTCTAATGGATGAAATTGAAAATAAATAAATAAATAAATAAATAAATAAAAATAAAATATATAACAACAAAAATATTAAGGATCAAATTTGATATAATCAATAATAATATGATAATTTTTTATTTTCTTACAATTTCTAAAAAGTATATTTCACTCAAAATAAAAAGAAAATATTTTGCTGGAATCAAACTATTTTATTTTATTGGAAAATATATTTTGTTAACCAACTTTATATATATATATATATATATATATATATATATATATATATATATATATTTGTATTAAAATATGTCAAGCCGTTAAATGTCCGTGCAAGTATAGAGAAACTTCATGGTGGCTCCATCCTGTGGAAAAACGATGCCTCCTCTATCACTATTAATTCCTTTTTCCCCAACCCTTCTACTACTCCAATTCCCTTCATTAGATTAATTTCATCTTTCTCATGCCCCAATCTCCACCCATGGACCGACGGCTCCGGGAGGCCATCCTGAAGGGAGAGGTCCCTGCCTTCCTTACTCTGATTCAAGAAGATGAACATATTATTGATCAAACAATTCCAGGGTCGTCAAGCAACATTTTACACATAGTATCACGTTTTGGACACGTAGAGCTGGCAAAGGAGATTGTGAGGCTGAGGCCGGAAT
>Ga0325410_1005388_pt1 | contig 14105 bp, 11 predicted proteins | sample PopdelMetagenome_16_FD_206182 | JGI IMG/M metagenome (GOLD analysis project Ga0325410, IMG submission 206182) | Populus deltoides microbial communities from Bellville, Georgia, United States - Xylem-PdIQD-R3 | ecosystem: Host-associated > Plants > Phyllosphere > Stem > Wood/Secondary xylem... | reverse complement strand
TTCCGCTAACGTACATTCAACATCTAACATATGCAATACCACTGCTTCTAATTATCATCGTATAAACTGATCATGACACACCATAGTTTTAGTCAAGGCTCTGCAATCAATGATGAATTTCCACATCCCTCGCTTATGTCTTGTTAATAACAAACCTCTTCAACATTTATAGTCTTTAGAATCATTATAGTCCAACATTCAAATTGTGCTGAAATTGTTGTGGCGATGAAAGACTGAAAATGCTGTAGGACCACACAAGGCCCTGAGCTATTCCAGCCATGGATATAAAAATGTTCCTCAAAGTACTCGACTGGATTATGATATAAAGACGAACCCTAAGGGGAGATAGAGGGTCTAGAGAGCTTGCTCCTTCAAACCTACAATTTGGTCCTTAGGAGGTGGCATCCTTGTTCTATTTATTAAAAACCACATTCAAAGAAAAGAATAGAGAGGAAATGAATTTTACCTGAGGACCCTCAGGGTCACTTAGAAGTGTGTCCCAAATGTGAATACTATCTGCGAAATTGAACTCCTGAGTCAAGAGGAGAGTAATCCACCGAAATGAATAAAACTGGGGGTTGACCTGTTATTTTTATTTTTTTAAGAAAAAAGAAGCAAGCAAATTTCAGAAGAATGACTAGTCCAAAAAATAGAGCCTGCAGTGAAATGCCTCATAACTAATCTATAGTAAAAAAAAATGTTGCTTAATGTTTAAATTTATGAAACCTGATGCGAGTTATAAACACAAACCCAACTTCTACCATTTCAAAAGGCTGCCTGGAACCCATGTCACTTGTTTTCATTCTTCTTATATATCAAACTATTGTTTCATATTTCTAGTAGAACACAAAATCCATATGTGACAAACCATGCCTTGATACATTGCAACTGAAATATAACTACGAAACTTTGTGATAGTGTCTTACTTTTGTCGTGACCTCAAGATGACGCCAAAGTTCTTCATCATGCTCCTTCAGAAGATGCGACAATCTTGTAATAGTTGAACGAATTCCCACAACACTGTTGTCAAGTTGCTGACAGAAATGATCCCGGAATCCACTCAATAACTCGACAAAGCAGAAAAATGTGTCTGCTTCTGCACAGGCCTGCATAACTTAAATAAAAAAAATGATAAATAAAATGAAACCTGAAAAGGATAATTGAAACATGACATTAACACCAAATCACAGGATCAATGATGACAGTGGGTGAGATGCATGCTCCCACAATTATTGCTATGCAACTGTCTTCTTCTAAAAATTCATTGGTGGATCAAGATTATGCCACTGCATAGAGATGAAAGTGTACATAGAATTGATGAAAGTGTTATTGATGCATTTTATATTATGCATCTCCAAATAACACTGGCATTTCATGTATTAAATCATGGAGACTTTCTATCATTCACCATTTCCTCTGAAGTGTACATAGAATTGGATAATGAAATATTATTCTAACAAAAAAGAAAGCAATAGCACGCACTTACCTCCATTTCCTCATCAGGGTCATTTTTGAATACGTAAAATAGAGGTGCCAAAATTTCATTCATCCCTTGAACATATCGTATTCCCGGATTTAACTTTGCAAATACAATCAGTATGTTTCTCAAAGCCTCCTGAACATTATAGGCATGAATAGGTTGGCACAACTGCATTTAAGTTAATACCAAATATCAGGAAGAAAAGCAAAGAAAAAAAAATCAAGAGCACACCTGATTGGATTTTGCAAATGATGAGTCCCCAGAAAAGAAGTGCATGTCAGGGTGAGTGCGTTTCACATCTCGATCAATCTGCTCTATAATCTCTGAGTCCTACAAAATGCCAAGGTTGGAGATGCATATGTTAGACATATGGTGCAAATATTAGTATATTGTTTCGCAAAAGCACATGGTGTTGAAATATCACTTCAAGCAGACAAAAATATCATGGAAATGGGCAACGAGCTATTATCCTGATGCATATCAGGTCATACGCACACACTTCATACTTGCAAAACCAAACCATATCAACAGGGGGCATTCTCTATATGTGAACACTAGCTGTCATGATGTGGAATGGTACTAAATCATATTCCCAGGACATCTCAAAGAGTAACAGGCAAGGCATCATTTACTTTACTTTCGTATTTGTTTTAACATTTTTTTTGTTCAAAGTTCAAAACAAAGACCTTTCGAGTACAAACCCAATACTTCCCCTTATTTCATTTTCCCTTCTTAAAGTTCCTGAAAAAGGCTCCATGCTGATGCAGATTCTTTAACAGAACTGCACTAGCTAATCCATGAGAAAAGGTACAAAAACTAATCCAATAAAGGCACAATAGAACAGAAAATATCCAATGTCTAAAGCATTTGTGCCATGAAGCAGTTGGTTTCATACCTGAAAGAATTTATTCCAAATGCTGCTCTTCCCAAGGCTCAAAGGATGCTCCCCATGAGTTATCTTCGATCTTGAGAGCACACAACGGCTTTCAGATTTTGCATCATCATTGTCAAGACCCATCGTTTTCTCCAACCTCCTTGTTATTTCTGACTAACTAGCCACAAAAACATTCAGAATACCAGAACCTTTGACAAGAATTAGAACATTAAACTGAAGGCAGCCGCACATCCTTATTGTGAAAAAAGACTTCACTGGTCCATTAGCTCACAATCTTACTTGTAATCTAGCTCAATTCATGAAAACATACATCCAGGATGGAATTTAACTTATTTTTGCAACCTCTTCACAATGTTAACAATTTCCCATGCTGTCAAAGTTGTGAGAACTTTCCAAAAATCCATTATATAAGAATGCTAACACCATAAAAAATCATGAATAAAAAACCAGCAACAGATTGGATAACAAACACACCACACTATGTTTTATAACCTTTATGATCGTTTTATTTCCCCAATAAATTATTGACCAAATAAGGCATTAAAATTTCTGCTATTTGACTTACAGGATTCATCAAAAGCTCTTCTTTAAATCGCTTGTACTGAGATCTCTTCTTAGCCAATTCAGACGACCAAAGAGAACGATCAGGTGGTAAATATCCCAACAAGAGCTGCCATACACAATCAGTAAGCTTAAATTCAGACTTAGCCCACTAACCCAAATCAAAATGCAAGACACTCGCTCCATTCAACAAGAGGAACGAGAGTACGTTACTTCAACAGCCCCTCAGCATAAAAAAATCACTTCTCTTGAAACCCAAAATCTCTAAATTTCTAAATTTACAAACCCAACTAATCATAAGCTTGAAATACCAAAATTTCAAGATTGACCCATTACTCAAGACACTACATTTATCTCATAACTACTCGAAGAGAATTAAAATCCAGTTTACTGAAAACGAAAAATCTCTAATTTCTTTCAATTCTCTCAACAACCAAATTTTTTTATTTAATTTAAATTACCTTCCAAACCGTGGAACGAATACCAACACCATCAGGTATCCCTTGAGAAGCTATCCTCCTTAATTCCCCCATATTTATCACCTTCCTTGATAACTACATCAGCAAAACAACGCAGCTTTAAATAGAAACTCAAAAATTTAAAAGCGGGGGGGAGGAAGGAAGAAAAACTTGAACTAACCTCGGTCAAAAGAAGAGCCTGATTTGAAATATCCTCCGCAGAGCTCTCAGTATTATCAGCTTTTCGATTATCTATCTTATTATTACTAATAGAATTATTACTATTATTATTACTGATGTTGTCGTTAACGATGCTGCTTTTTGAGTGCTTATCTTCTTTAATGTCAGGTTTTCGCGGATGATAATCATGATGATGACGAGGCGGATGCTGTTGTTCGTCTCTGGTGGCGGCAGGAGGTAGCGGTGGATCGATTGGAGGTGAGGCGGAGGTGGATGAGTGGTGGTCGAAGTGATTGGTGTCGGAGTAGGAGAACGAGGTGGTGGTGGAGGAGGAGGAGGACCAGAGAGAGCTGTTGAGCCAATCTGGTACCTTTTTCTTCACCATTTTTATTCCAAAGGGGGAGTTTTTTTAGAGTTTTCTTTAATTTTTAATCTTTAGATCGATTGTAGTTTCTTCTTTTCCATTCGAGGAAGGAAGGAAGAGGGTGAAACGGGTGGTTCTTGAGTGACAGAGGGCTTAGGGGAAGACTCGTGAAGGAGCAATCAAACAAGACCAGTTAGCTTCATGCTATTTTTTCTTTAGGTTGATAAAACGAAGGGATAAATAACTACAAATCAGACCCCAATCTATCATGGATTTCACAATTCAGTTATGGAACTTTTTTGGAAAAAGCCTTGCCCTATTAGAAGCTGGGGTCTGATTTATAGTTTTCTAAGAAAAGACAATGGAATCAATTTTGATTTAGATCATTATATTATATTTATATAAAACACTATGGCACACTGTGTATTTTTTTAATAATTCATTTTGTGTTCAAAGTTTTTTTTTTTTGGGTGATTTAATTCTAATTGAAATTCAATTGTTTTTAATTTCTTCGGCAAGGTTGGAATTGGAAAAAGAAGGATCAAAATAAAAGCATCAAACATGGATGGCATGCCAAAGATTTTATTAAAAAAACACTTAGGTCCTCAAACTTTAAAAATAACACAAATTATACATTTAGGTTCTTTTATTTAAAAAAAACAATTTTGATGCAGAAGCTTATTTGTATTATTTTTTAATTTCTGGTTAAAGAGAGGAGTCACTGGATTCCAGCAATGAGAGAGAAAGTTATCATTCAAGTCATTTTTAACCATCAAAATGGGTTTTTTTTTTTGTTTCATGGGTTCCATGAGATAAGAGGAGCTTGATGGTGGTTGTTTAAAGTCTCAATATTGCTTGAAAAAATTATATTTGTGTTTTTTTAATAAAAAGACTTAAAATGACGTAGTTTCAGGCTTTTTAAATAAAAATAATAATCAAATATGGGTTAACACATGTCAAACCCAAATATCTATAAAAAAAAAAGTTAAATATTTTGTTCAATTGTGTATTTTTTTAAATAAACAAATTGTTGCATTTTATGGCACAACTGTGAAATACTAGATGTTACTAGATTTGTAGGCCCTCCCCTGTTAGTGTTAGGCAGGAACTAGAAAGATCAGAAGTTGGTTCTGAGTCGGCTGGTAATCCAGAAAAGGCTGCTGAACAGAGTGTCGAAGGGACACAGCAATACACCGCTTGCGACAACAATTTTTTTTATTGGTAAAACAAAGATGCTCGAGCAATGAAAAGGTGTTTAAAAGAAATAAAAAAGCAGGACTCAAAGGGTAAACCCCCACATAAACATCAGACCGAATGTAGTAAGGTCTCAATAAGTAATGAAAGCTTGAAATGAAAATAAATGGATACATGATGGAAATAATAAAAGTGATGTGTAATGAAGGGGATGATCTCCATGAATAAATTTAAAGGTATTAATAAAGTTAAAAGGAGAATTATGAGTTTCGGGTTCAAAAATAAATAGTGTATTACTTATCATTTTAAGTAGTTAGATGGATAATGAGTTGAATGCATACTTTTATTTAAAATTAACTAAGTTAATATGTGCATGTTTTATGTCCATCCCATTTGCCAATGCAACATCAATAAAGCAATTGAGTCTTTGTAGTTAAACTACTTAAGTAAAGTTTAGTTATATGTTTTATTATGTAATGAATTGAAATATAAGTATAATTACATCTTTTGGAATTTTATCTATTAGTAAGTTGTATTTTCTTTGTGCGTGTATATTACAACAATATAAGGGTACTATATATACAATATTGTATATAAATGAAGTATAAAATGGTGAGGTTGACAATGAATGATGATGGATTTAGAGTAGGCCCAAGGCTACTTATATGGTGATCAATGGATTGCGTATGTAATATCCCACATCGACGGGTAAGGAAGTGGTAGCTGGCCTTATCAAGAGTGCTGGTGCTAACTTGTCATATGCGTTTTGGGGCGTCAAGCTCAGAAGTAGGCTCGTGTCACCAGGAACAAAACCATGAGGGTGGTAAGGCCCAAAATGGACAATATATGGCAAGTTGGGTCGGGTTGTTACATTTGGTATCAGAGCTGACCTCACTGGTTGTCCGGTTGTGCCGACGGGGTCGTCGGGCTCTTTAAGGGGGTGGATTGTAATATCTCACATCGGCTGGTGAGGGAGTGGTAGCTGGCCTTATTAAGAGTGCTGATGCTAACTTGTCATCCGTGTTTTGAGGCGTCAGGCTCAGAAGTGAGCTCGCGTCACCAGGAACAAAATCATAAGGGCGGTAAGGCCCATAGCGGACAATATATGGCAAGTTGAGTCGGGCTGTTACAACGTAAATGTATAAGGATGAGTGATTGTCTAGTAGGATTATGGATAAGAACATGTTTGCGATATGCTTATAGAAATGATGAGTTGTCTGTGTGAGTTAAAACCCTAGTCATGAGTCTTGAATTAACCCTATGGAAAGCAAAATCTAAAAAAGAACGAAGCAAAATTATAAATCAATAAAATATCGAATGATGAAATTGATAAAAAAAAATTAAAGAGGAAAAAAATGGGGGCCATATTTGGCATAAAAAAATTAAAACAAAATGCTTAAGGATGAAATTAAAAAAAATATAAAAATTAAAAAAAAAAGGCCAATAACAATTAAAAGAATGAGGATCAAATTTGATATAAAAATCCAATTAAACCAAATAATGAGGGATGAAATTGAATTAAAAAAACAATAAAATAAATAAAAATCCAAAGAATGAGGATCAAATTGTATATAAAAAGACAAATGGCAAGATACCCTTGAATTTTTTCAATGAGAAGAGAGAAAAAAAGGGAAGGAGAAGGAGAAGAAAAAAAGTACATTGGAGCCCAATCGCTCCTCCTTTGTGAACACATGTCTAACCATCAAAAAGAGAATATCGAGACACTTCTAATGTCGTCGTGAAAGGCATTGTTTGAACAACGATTTAAGTCATATGTGCTGATTAAAAGGCATAGACGCTGCCTATATGCAAGCTTGTGTGGCAACACGCTAGCCACCTTGTCTAAAATATGACAATAGTAAAAAAAAAAAGAAACCAAGACAAAAGGACCAAAACACCCCTAGCCATCAATTAAAAAAAAATTAATCCAAGGGATAAATGTGTCATTTTACTATTTTAAATAATGGGAAAAGTTTTTTTTTAAAAAACCTACATTACAATTTAATTAATTATGCTTTAAAGAATAGTTAAGATATTTTACCGTGATAAATGCTAAATGCTTTGCATATATTTTTTCCAATTATTAATTATTTAGAATTTGGTGTGTGTGTGTATCAACAATATGTATTAATTAACTATGTTAAGTAAACAATTAATCTATTTTTATACTTTTTAATTCATTATCAATTATCTATGTACATACAAATTTTGTATACATTAATTTATAGAAATTACAGCTCGGTAATAAAATTAATAAAATATAAAACAAACCCGTTAAACAAACCATTATTTATATCACCACAACACACCTAAGTCAGTAATTCGACATAAGTTTCAACAATTTATAAACAAATATAATTTTATAAAATCTAAAATAAACCATAACATGTACAAAATCATATATCTATACAACAAGTTTGTTTGAGAAAAAACAATAAAACAAGTAAACACCCACACAAAATACATATACTATAAAAATATGCAATAAAAAAATTAACATTTCAAAATTGTGTTTAAATTAAAAAAAAATGGTAGATCTGCTTGCTGAAAATGGAAAATCCACAATAAAGTGTTGTTGTGACTGGAAAAGTCAAGAAAGGATGAGTTGTGTTGAGATGGGGGGATGTTTGCTAGTTGCAGATTAGGGGGGTTGTTTAGTTGTAGAAGGGAAGAAGGAGAAATAGGGGAGGAGAGGGTTAACGACCAAGTTATGTATTGACTCTTATTGATGGAATTATCAACATAATGTTTATGTTTGTCAATTCATTGGCAATTCTGTTGGTATAAGTGACATGTCACTATACGGTTTTCCTTGTTTTAATGCAACTGTAATTCCTTCGGTAAAAATGTCCACAAAAAACTACATGTCATTTTACTTTTTGGTTTTTTTAATTCCTTTTATTTCATCTGGGATTCTGTCGGTATTTACCAACAGAAATACCGATGGAGTTAGCAATGGAATTAATTTGGTCGATAAATATCGCCCTAAAATACCGATGAATTTTTTTATCAGTGATTTCGTTTGTATTCGTAGATTTTTTTGGGGGGGTTTTGTTTAGCTGTAGAAGGGAAAAAAGGAGAAATAGAGCAGGAGAGGGTGATGACCAAGTCATATATTAACTCTTACCGATAGAATTACCAACAGAATGTTTGTCTATCAATCCATTGGCAATTCTGTCGGTATAAGTGACATGTCAATGCACGGTTTTCCCTGCTTGAATGCAACTATAATTCCGTCGGTAAAAGCGTCCACAAAAAATTACACATCATTGTACTTTTTGATTTTTTTTTAAATTCCTTTTATTCCATCTGGGATTCTCTCGGTATTTACCAACAGAAATATTCTGTTGGTAAATATCAATGGAGTTAGCGATGGAATCAATTTGGTCGATAAATATCACCCCAAAATACAGATGAATTTTTTTTGTCAATGATTTTGTTTGTATTCATAGATTTTTTGGTAGTGTTAGTCATTATCAAATTGACTAGTGATAAATAAGTCTTTTCTCATTTAAAATGCACCATGAAAAGATCAAAATACCATTAGAACCAAGAGATTTGAAATTGGCTTTGAAGGGTAATTTTGTATCTTCACAATGTTTTTTTCATTATTATCAGTTTAGCTAAGGAGTAATTTGATATTTGATGAAACATATATATAAAAAAGCACAGTAAAATGACCAAAATGCCTTTAAAAGCAAAAATTTTAAAACTTGTGTCATATGGCTTTTTCATCTTTTTTTAATGGTTTTTTTTTGTTATTATCAGGTCAACTTAGGGACAACTTAGTATTTGATCATGTGTGTGTGTGTGTGTGAGTGTATAAAGGTTGGGGCACGTGTGATGTACTCGCTTACATTTAAGAGGTGCTTGTGTCATTTGAGTTGCATATACAGAGCCTCTCGATGTTCAAAAATTATATTTTGTTGTGTCGTTTTTAGTGTCGTCGTGTTTGTTTCCTGGTAGTGTGGTACGTGACGATGTTGGTGGTATGGTTTGTCGTTGATGGATCTTTTTTTTTTTCTCCCTCTTTTCTTTCTCCTCTCTTGAAAATTATAGTTTGACCCTCTTTATTGTTTGTATTTCAACTTCAGACCTTATTCTTTTTATTTTTAATTTTTATTTTTGGCCTTTCTGTAGAAATTTTATTTTTTCAATTTCATCCTTCAATCCCAATTTGCAAAAAATATGTTTTCCAATTTAATCCTCATTCTTTTAATTATTGTTTTGGGACCTTTTGTTAAATTGATTTTTCTTTTCAATTTCACCCTTCAATCAAAAATTTATTTTTATTTTTTATTTCAATTTTAATCCTTATTCTTTTGATTTTTTTGTGTGCTTTTGTTTAATTAATTTTTCTTTTCAATTTCACGCTTCAATAAAAAATAAATTTTATTTTGTGTTTCAATTTTTTCCTCATTCTTTTAATTGTCATTTTTTGTTTTCAAACCTTTTGTATAATTGATATTATTTTTTCCAAGTTAATCCTTCAATATTTAATTGATTAGAAATTAGGCTTAATGATTTTTCTAAATAGGGTGCTTCTGGACTAATGTTACAGGTCACAGGTTTGAAAAGTTAATACATGTTGATGTCGTTTGTTTTTTCACATATTTTCTTTTCAGCTTTTTGATTTTTTATGTTTTCTTTTCTACTGGATTTTCGATCTTATGACATAGATTGTGGATTTGATGGGTTAACTTAGATTGACTCGCCTTTTATTCTCTGAGCTACAAGTTTATCATGCTAACTCGAATTAACTCGAGCTGGTCTTTTTTATCCTTTTTTTAATCTAATTTTATTTTTTTATATTTAATTGTCTGAGAATTAAGCTACATTGTTTGTTCTTTTTTTACAAAAATATTTTTTTCCCAAAGTTATCTTTATAATTTTTTTAAAAAAATTTAATCTATTTATTATCATTACCTAATTTTTTTTAATCTTTTATTTTACCCAACTCAAGTTATATATATAAAACACGATTAAGCTACCTAAACATAATTTTTAACGCGAAAAAAAAAAAAGAAGAAGAAGAAGCCCCGGCGAAGTAGATTCTACATTGTTAGATTTCCTAGATTTTTAGAACACGCAGCTTATCAATCATTATGGTAGTTCTTAGCTACTCCTACATACATTGTTAGAAGGCATTACTATGATATTTGTTTTACGATATGTGCTAAAAATCAGAAATTGTTCAGCGAAATTAGGAGAACCCTAGTTGCATGCATGAACCTGGTAAAAATGCTATCACAACAGGAAAATGGATGGATTTTGAAAGTAAATCAGATAGCAAAAATAAATAAATAACATAAAATCATTAGCACATGATAGTCTTATGTTCGCTGTGTGATAGCATAGCATGACCCCATGATTCAAAACACATTCGGTTTTTAGCTTTTTCTTTCTTTTTTTACAACTTGTCTAGGGTTCATGTGTTTGGCATAATTGCAATTTTCCCAAAGACACAAGTGGGGTGGCGCCATGATCTTGATTTATGCATGGATTCAAGCAAATGATAGATGGTAGTTTAAGGTTCTGGGCTGTCTCTTTTTCAAGTCTTAAATCATGTGAGATTCAAAAGCAGGTGTGTCCTTTTGGTCTTTAATTCCTCTCCCACGTTATCATGCTGTAAAGGGAGACGCTCAGAATCTGCTCATCATGCCTTTTACTTCAAAATAATTTCCTTTTTCCTTTTGGTTTTCTTTTCTTTGAATACGTTTTTGATCAATATGGTAGAAACATAGCGTTATCAGTACATAGCATACTGTGCACAAAAGAAGAGTATGACAGTAATCGGCAACACTTGAACCATAATGCTAATTCTTTCAAAAGTCTGAGAGCTATTGACAGGAGACAATCTGTTGTTCTTGGCTTCTAATATGGGCAGGTAATAGAGTAATTAATAATAATGTTAAGTATCAGAAGATACATTTTCTTTCAGATTGCCTTTCTTTTTTTTATACAGTGGAAAACTAAAGGGATCAAACAAGGGGAGAAAAACCACCACCACCTTAAGAATTTAACGACACTACTCATGCCTTGGGGTAGGGTGTCCGATGCTATTATCCACTCCTGTTGCATGGAACTAAGCTTGGCCAAATAATCCTCTTACAGCATTCCTTCAAGCCGAATTCCTCAATCAAGTTGCAGCAGAACCTTGACATCCAGAATATTTGCATGGAGATGAGAGGTTAAATTATCATGCACCTGGATACTTTGGACATAGATATAGTGGAGTTTCATGTGCATTTGTGAACACAATGTGAGTTTATAAATAGCCTAATTATCCTGCAATTAGTCCTCAATTCTTTTGTTAGGATGATAACTTGCGCATGTACGAATTAGAATCATAGCGATTCTTCCTTTTCAAGATAGAAATTTTTTTTTTCAAATATAGAATACAAATCTGAAGGTCCAAGTATTTAGTCATGGTGGTGTAGAGGTGGTGATGCTTGAAAGTTTACATGTCTCCCATATAATCCAGGTCAAATATGAGAAATGGTCAAGATAACTAGATCATTTGATGAATTATGAAATTAATCATTTTTTTCATTTTTTTAAAATAAGATTTCTTGGTGTTGATTTAAATAAATTTGAGTACATTTTGGTGTATCAATATATCCATTGTGTCAATATATCCAAACCCAACTCGGTCTAATTTTAGGGTTTAAATATGCTTTTGTAATTGTATTAACTCGGTCTAATTTTAGGGTTTAATTTAGGTTTATTCGATTTAAATATGCCTTTGTAATTGTATTAATTTTCCGACTTGCGCTTTTTGCTCTTTTTTTCTGCTCTAAAGTGACCTGTTTTTAATTGGCTTCGTAAATTTCGGAGGTAAATTTTATTGATTTGGGACAAAGGAAAAGCTTGCTACAATGCCCTATTCCGCGGCCCCCAATTCTGTTTATCAGCAACATTTTGCTTATTTCTGCCAACCAGGCTTGCAAGATTGCATTAGAATCAGCTTCCTAATGTAGCAGGGTTTTCAATTTTTCGCCTTTGCCGCAGCCTTGCAGACCGGCCCTAGTTCATGACTACAGCAGTAAGGGCAGCAGCATGGAGCTTAGATGCCATGACTGGCTACCAGTCGCTTTTTCAGCAGGAACCTGGCTGGCGCCGCCCTTTCTGGGGGGGTAGACGGTAATCAAAGAACCAAAATAAGACACTGTTCGGAGGAATAACCTGCTTGAAATTTGAAAACATGGAAATAAACATATAATTGTCATCGGAGAAAAAGGTATGAAGGGCATCCAGCTCGAATAAGTCAAGGAGAGATCAACCTGAACTGATGTACCGATTCATTGAAGGCCACTAAATGGTAACGAGACAACAGCGAGCTTAATCCACAACAGCATAATTTCTCCTTAGAAAATAAAAGTATAGTACAGTTTACTAGCTTAGAGGACTCCAAAGAACGGATTATTTATTGCAGAGGTCAGCTCAGATCCAGCTGAGTTCAATACTGCCATGTCCACCTTGTCCCTAGCAAGAAAAAAGAACTCGTCGCTTTCAATTTTCTCAAACCCACACAGCTCAAGAAACCTAATGCCTCCTTCGAGTGAACCAACTCTATCCTGTAAATGTAGAATGACGGAAAATAAAGAAACATGAAAACAATTAGCCAAATACCTAAGAGTTCATACTCAATGTTGTAAAAGCCAAATTGCATGCAGAGAGTTGGACTGATCACATCAAATGATGCAATAATGCAACATGTGATAATAGGTGAAAACTATGATCAATCTGGTGGTGTGCAGCATTTGCAATTGGAGTTGGCATTAAATTGATACACATATTCCCTCAATAAAATTTAGCATAAGAAGTTGCATACCTGGAAGGTTTGATTATTGAGTCTTATTTTTCTGAACTTCTCCTCACCAGGGTTTTTGGCAACATTCCCTACGTAAGTTAGGAGAGTCTGGAATGCTCTCTTCACTTTAGCATCATCATCCTAGCCTCACAAAACCAAATGAAGTGAGGCTATAAAATCTAGTTTCTGGTGCTACACAACTTTAAAAGCATGAACGAGGAACAGTAATTAGGATTCATTTCTGGAGGGGATATAGAATTTGAACAATCGAAAAACACATGAATGCTTATATTTGAATGCATTGCCTTCTCATAAAACAATATCTTGCAATCAATATCAGTAAGATGTGAGAAGATTTTCGTTTTCATGAGTATGAACATGCACATGCTAATGGGTAAACTGTTGGATGTGATATTTTATCCATGCAAATTATGGATGCAACTTTTTTGGCCAAGGAACCCATATCCGATCCACAGTTTAGAATTCACATTGCATCAATCTATTTAATTGTTTGTCTATACAAATGTGTACCGGTGAAAGTTCGAGCTGCATCTACAAAGGCCTAAGTTTTCACCAAGTGCCATAGCAAGTCTTCAGTTTTCTTTCTGACACTTCATGATTCTTAATTAAATTTCACAATAAGCATTTAAATACCAGCAAGTTTAACACTTAAATCATCTCAAGTTACTCTGATTTCTATCTTTGTACATAACTTTTAGCTTTTAAAAATAATAATGTTAATCTTGTACACAGCATTGATAGATCTTTGGTCAGAGGAAATTCCTAAATTTGGTAGAAAATGTAATTTAGTATTCAATGTCCTCTTTCCTCTATCTAGTACTCTCCTATTATCCTCTTTCCCATCTCATTCCTTCATAGTCAAATTTTATTTCTTAACTAATTAACTTAACTTTCCAGGGTCAAATCCTCATGAACATAAAAGAATAACTGCAAAGGAGGGAGGACAAATGAAATTGAATTGAAAGATAAAGCAAAGCACATGTCATATATATATATATATATATATATATATAACAAAACAAGACAGTTAACCTTTTATACTTAATGTTTCTGGACTGTGATGATGAAGATCAGAAGTAGACTTGTTTTTACCTTGTGGTTCTGCTTAAGAGATCGCAAGCATTCTCTCATTTGCTCTT
>Ga0325410_1005378_pt1 | contig 14128 bp, 14 predicted proteins | sample PopdelMetagenome_16_FD_206182 | JGI IMG/M metagenome (GOLD analysis project Ga0325410, IMG submission 206182) | Populus deltoides microbial communities from Bellville, Georgia, United States - Xylem-PdIQD-R3 | ecosystem: Host-associated > Plants > Phyllosphere > Stem > Wood/Secondary xylem... | reverse complement strand
GGGGTACGGAACACGAACACGATGGAATTAATGATTTTGATTCATTAAATGAGAATGGAACAATCAAATGCATCTAAAACATTATTATTACAAAAACAATCAATAATATTCAAAGGACGAATCAACGCATTGGCTAATGGCTTCAAGTACTGCTGGCCAACCTCACTTTCAATGGAGGAATTTATTTCCCTAGTGGACTGAGGACTGGCAAAATTTTCAATTATATGAAAGCTATAGATCTACTCCCAAGACTGATTGACTGGCTCCAATTTACAGCAATGATCAACTTAGCTGGTAAAATTACATCAGCACAAGTAGCTTGTAGATCCCAGGGACTGGGAAAGGCAAGAGAGGTGTTCAAAACGCATCTACTTATGCGTTCCTTGTCGCAGTTGTAGATGGTACAGCGTAAGAATTACCAAATTGTGGGCAAGGCCGCAAGGGACCATCTTTGCTGCTGAAGCGCGGACCTGCCAATCAACCAAGCACCTTACGAAGTTCATCAACCAATCGTTCTCTGCTTGATGGCTCCACCTGCATTAAATATAATAAAGCATCACCTCTGGAATGGACCATAAAAATAATACTAATGCAAAGCAAAGAATGTATGATGATTTTACCTTGCTTAGAAGGGCAGCAAGACCTTGTGGTAGAGCTTTCAAATCTGACTGAGACTCACCAATGTTTGTTAACTGAAGCAATACCTTGTGGGCCCGCAACTCCTGTAGCTTTGCTTCATAATTTCCTGAATCATCCTTCCATGTAAAGAATGCTTCATCATCCATCCAAGCATCTTCTCTCCCTCTTGCAATATCCGAATTCAAGAACCATGTTTTGATCATGTCCATTGCAGATTTATGTAACAGTTGCTCACCTGCTGCATCTATCACATCCTTGATCAGCGAACACTCAGCAATTCTCCTACATAACCTTCTGCAGAAAAAAAGGCGTGATCTAGCCCAGTCCACAACTTCTCTTATAACACCCTTTGCCTCCATTCTTAGAGAAGAATCATGAAGCTCGGCGAATTTGGTGGCTACCTGAGTGTAGACCGGCAAAAGCTGCTTTTCACGAGTTTTTATCTGCTGTTGGAGAGAATCGACCATTCCATATGGTGCACTGCTTCTGGTTTCCTGAAGTTTTGCCTTCAAATTGATCAGCTGTTGATCAAGCCTACCCATGCACTCAAGCAGATCCTTTGTCCTGAATTTGATCTCGATCATTCCTTCTGGCTCAAGGACATTACCTTTAGCTGTTCGATCTGCATACATTTCAATGTGATCTGAATTGATCTTACTATCCAGAACAGCCCACGCCCCGCCACGAAGCTCACCCATCATAGGAATGTACACAAAAACAGGTTGTTTGTATGTTCTAAGGTTCTCAACTATGGTTGCGCCTGCCTGGAGGATACCTTCAAAGAGGTCTCTCTGTCCACCAGAAAAACCTCTCCAGTTGGCTAAAATGAAAAGCGGTAGCTCTTCTCTATTGAAATCAAATATTGCTTGAGCTGTTTTGGTTGCAGAATCTGGAAACCATACTTGCCCAGCCTGAGGAACAACCCTCTCATGGGAATCAAGCTGTCCTGGGTCAGCAGGGATCACTTTCATAACTGTCTGTGTCTCAACAGCTACTATTCCAACAGGGATTCCTCCAAGCTTTGCTCGTCCAGTCACAACTGTCCTTGCCCAGCCTTCCAATGTCTCAACAAAGCTATCCTTGTCAAAAATACCACCCAGCCACTTCCCATTGCCATCAAAAATACCACAAATAGCAGCCCGTGGATCACATGAGTTTTCTGGTAAGTACTCCACAGGTCTTTCTGGAGAATCTGATGGACTTAAAATGGGAAGCGCACCGCCCACACAAGGAGGTATACAGCTTAGCCACTTCAAGATAGCTGATACCCCTTTAAGATCATCTGAGACAGTTAGATGAACTACCCCGTTGGTTGCCATAATTTTTGGTCCACCAAGTTGCATGTGTGAGCTGTATACCTCGCGACCAAGAAGTTTGTTTAAAGCAGAAAAACCGGTTAAAATAATGGGCTGATCAAGCCTCTGTATGCACCGCATTCCAAGCCGAGTGAGATAAGCACCAATTCCTACAGTTCTGCCAGTCACATAAGTCAAGGTAAAGGTTTCGTTGTATGCTCTAGAATAAGCACTAGCAATGGCCCCACTTCCAGATAAATTCTCTACCCCCAGGCCATCCTCCTTCCCAACAATGGCTTCTATCACCCATCTTGTTTCTCCATTCTCCAGCTTCAATTCATGCGCTATCACTGATGATCCAATCCGAGCATGATCCTCAGGACTTAAATATACATACTGAAAGCCACGATCAGGGAAAACTTCATCTGACCAACCAACTTTAAAGCAGGATTTGACTTCATCAGCAGCCCCAATACGGGCACCTGAGTTCGCTGCCAAATAAATCAGTGGAATTTTCTTATTGCAGGCAAGATCAGTCACTGCAAGAAAGAATGCATCCTCTCTTTGGCCAAAAGACCCCGCTTTGAAGGTCACGTCATTTGCTACTACCAAAATTGTCCTTCCCAAAGGGAACTCAGGAGTTAGTATTTCCATGCACCAAGCTACCATGCCAAGATCATTGAGCCCAGCTGGACGCTCCAAGGAAACAAGAGGTGTACCCCAGCTACCTTTTTCATCAGCAAATACGAGCTCTGTCACCTTTATAACTTTATCCTTAGGTTTTTTCATACCTGAAAATTGGGATGCCCATATTTGTTCCAAGACTGTCTCAAAAGCCTGAGCGCAAAAGATATATGTCAGCAACATAATTTGACTTGTCTTTTTATTTTTTAGCTTAAAGAAAATAAGTAACTTCTGTTGTTTTCAAGCACACAATGCAGGACTCACCAATGGAAAATCGTAGCAGTAAGTGGTGCTGCTTCTCCTTGCCAACAGACGTTTTCGATCAAGTGATCCCAAAGGTTGATAGTGTGCATTTACTGGTACAAGATGCAGAGGACCATGCACAGAGATTGAATGGTACACCACTTTCTGCTTGCTGGTATGCTCGAGTTCCCGGTATATCTGAAAGTCATATCACCAGATAGTTATTTTTTCAGATAAAAGAAAATTATATAAATGTCTGAAAAGAATTACAGGAGCAAGTTGAAAAGAATTACAGGAGCAAGTTGGAGAATGAGCCATCCTCACAAGTATCTCAGGTAGGTTTGGATGAAATTTTCTAAAATATGGCGGTTCGGTTCAGTTTTTCCTGAAGTTCTATGAAATTTAAATTTAAGCCAGGGTCAATTAGGGTCAGCAACCAAAACCCTGGTTATCGTCCCTGGTATGGGCCAATTGAGTATTTCAGAAAAATGGCCTATCCATAATTACCCTTTAAAAATGGCTATTTGAGGTTTGAGCTAAAAAATAACCAAATCAAACCAACCTGAAACTAGTCAGTTTTTAGCTGGCTCGGTCAGGTCCCATTTAAATATTCCAGTTTTTGCAAATTCAGTTTCATTGTGTTTTTTTTGGGGTCATAACTGACCCAAATGAACAAATGCTCACCCCTAATATGAAATTAACCAAGGGTTTTCTCTTTCGAAATGCATGTCCTGAAAAGAAAGGCCCACTTCAGAACACTTGCCAAATGGTATATATACTTACATGCACAGCACAGGTGTGACCAGTCACATTTGTGACGACAATCCTCCATGCACCATTTGCCTGTCCAGATGACGCCATCCAGAGCTTCACTTCCCACTCACAAGCACCCAATCTATGCATTCTCACACCAACAGCCGCATGGATTTCCCTAGCCAATCCTTCTAAGATTGCCTCTACTGCCACTTCTTCTTGCTCAGCATCTATGTCAAGTTTCCTGGTGACAATATCTCAAACATGAGAACCCGTGCAAAAAGCTTACTAACTTATTGAAATAGAACATAAATTTAACAAGAGTACAGACAATAATTACTTTGGGTATGGCACAAGATCATCTATTTGTTGCTCACGTAAGATACAAAGGTACATATGAGCATGGTCAGGTTTGACAGTAGCATTATGCACATTAAGCTCCAATTCGTCCAGTGCAGTCACCAAAGACCTCAAAATGCTCCTTGAAGTAAAGGAAACAGAAGTCCATTGGGTACCAGTTGTTTCTATTCCCAGCCCTTGATATGCAGTAAACCCTTCATTCATTGTTGGCTGTCTTACAAGTGTTCTAAGGAACATTCTCTGGATTGGCCCTGGCTTGTCTACAACAGTGTACAAATGCCATTGCCGATCACGGGATAGAGTATAATGTATATCTTCATAGCCTTTAAGCTTGTCCTGGATAAAAACAGATCGTGATAAAATTCAGATCAAAGGATGTGAATTGATCTCTTCTTTCTTTTATTAAAACAACGGGTCTACAAACAAACCAATTCAAGGTAGATGGATAGCGGAGGTTCTAGGTGACGCAGCAGAGGCTCTTCTGCATAATATAGCTTTTCCGCTGACCAGTGAAAGGAATGCCTCATAGGAGCTCGCCCTTCGTCTCTCTGTATGATGCAACTAATAACACGAACACCTGCACTGTGTAAACTGGAGCTCATCTCTTGCTCCTTAAGTATTTTGGCTAATTTTTTTATTCTCTCCTGAGCCTGGTCCTCATCACCACTGCAAAGAGTCAGGGGGCAGTGCCAATAAGGAGCTAGGTTAAACAAAGGATCTACTCCCTAGGATAATAACTAGAAGAAAATTGTTCCTCACACGTGTGTGTGTGTGTGTGTGTTCTTTTAGTTTTCCTTTCATGTATTGTAGTAACTTAGTAACTGCTTTGTTCACAAAATAGGACTTGCAATCATTGATGCTATACATGAATTTAAATCAAACCTGCCAGAATTTAATAAGTTTTTGAATGTTTTTCAAAGTGGAACTAGCCTTTAGATCCTAAATGGAATGTGTACTATTAAAGGATGCATAACAAACTGCTACCAATGCAGTATGCATCACATTATGAAAAACTGTAGCAGGGAAAACTCAAAACAACCAGTATACCTATCCTGGAGTAGACTCATCGGATTGTTGATGCCCACCAAAGCAATGTGCATTATATTACCAAAGCCAGTTGGTTCTACAGATCCATTTAAAACTACTTCATGAGGATCATGGGTTGTCTCCAGTAATGCGGCACTAATGATAGCTGGCAAAAATTGAAGAGATTTAATAATAACCATAGCTCCCCATTTCTGCTCACTGTGCTTTTCTACTAGTGGTTTATCTGGCATTTGATCTTCAAAGCCATTCTTTCTCTCAATGTGTTCTTCCAAGAACTCCCATGAAGCAATAAGACCAGATCTGTGCCACTGCATCCTGACACTCCCCTTCACAAGATAGGGCTGATGGCAGGTAAAAGAATGTTAATTTCAGAAATGGTCACTCAGAAGTATAACAAGCAGAAAGTTGTAAAAGTTTGTAATATGGCACCTGGTATAGTCTACGGACATAAGTTTCTACCACTCGCCTTTGAAGGGTGTGGTCACTATGATCAAACAAACCCACAAGGGCATCCTCAACGGCTAAAGGAGCACTAACAAGATCCTCCATTCGTTCATTAATGGCACTTTTCCTCTTGGGAGTATCCATATTTTCACCATCCTCTGTAAACATCTCCAATTCAGAAAGGCTTCTTGCAATGGTAGAACGAAGTTCACTCAGTTTGGTATGTTCTAGCAGTTGACTAGCCTTTAGTGCAAGCTGCATATACAAAATGTATTAAATATTGATAATGTTCTTACTATGAGAACTGAAAATAGCAAATGACTATTAGTAAATGACACAAGGAGGAAATAACTCAAAAAAAAAAATCCTCTTCTTGCAGAAAAGTCAGGACTGATTTTAAAAAATTAAACTGATAACAAATAAAAACAAGAGAGATTTATATATATATATATATATATATATACACACACACCTCAGAATAATTTGTATGGTTGAGTTGAGAGAAGCGGATTAGTTTGTCCCTATATGCAGCAGGACTGGGATAAACAAGTTGTTCCATGAGGCGTAGTATTAGCTTATTTTTACTTCTGACACCCTGCAAGCCCATTTAGGAAGATTCAGTTGAAGTTATTTTCATAGAAAACAAAAAGAGACAAGAGGCAATCCATCTGAGCGCATCATAAATGTGATACCTGATGAGAAAGTACAATGTCCACAACCTTCAGTAAATCTTTCTTATACTGAAGTCGAAGACGTTCAATCACATCAGCCTGAAGAAAGATACAAATAGAAAAAACAATTAATGACCTAAAAGATAATAATAAATTAAAGAAAATTTATTGTGGAGTCACCCACCATGTTCCAGATAATTTTTGCTTGCATGCAAAAAAAATACTAAAATGTAACCTAAAGTAAGGGAGTGGGGACCAAGCTTTGAGTCCCACTGAAAGTTCAGTGACATAAATCCAACTGTTGTGCCTTATGAATTTAAACCAGGTTTATGCGGACAACAAAAGAAATAGCAAGCAAGAACAACAAGATATGTTCATACAGTTATTAACAAGAACATAGACATTGATGACTTTAAAAGGATAATGGGAAGAAAAACAAAGAGAATGGAAGAACAGAACAATACAGAAAAAACAAAGTAAAATAAGACTGCCTCGAATGATTAAAGAAAAGAGGAAAGTCATGACTTAGAGCTTGGAGCCAAACAAATAAAAGATCAATCTTGTACTCTAATTGAAGCCATGATGCGTATTCAGGAATCACGATGCTATATATAACATTGATATTACCATTCCCAAGTAATCAGAACAAGATTCTCAACTTGTAAGGACCAGTTCCATAGAAAGACTCGTGTTTCATTTGACCACACTAACCTGGATGTTATCACTGAATAACTCTTCAACAGATAAATACTCTTCAAAAAGTGACTGAACAATAACACGGGCATGACTCTCTCTTCCACCTTCATAAGACTTCACAAGACTCATCAAAGGTTCAACGAGCCTTTCATGAGCTCCTTTTTCTTTTTCTGGACAAGAGGATAAATGGACCTGCAGAAATATGTATGCGTTCCAAGCATATTGAGCACATCAAAGGAGGAGTAAAAAGGGTTTCAAAACAAGGAACCTAGAAAAGGAAATCACCTCAAGCACGCCCTTCAATAATTTGGCAGGGAAATCAATGTTCAAGGAGCTTGAAATTCCCTCAAACTCTCTGAATTTTCCTTCCAACTGAAAAAATTAAACCAACACAAAATCAGATACTAGTGCAAGTCTAGACAAAATGATGAGCATGACATCGGAGATCAAAGCCACATGATAAATATTCACCGCAGTTCTAAGATCTTTGGGAAGGCGGGTTGCGAGAACAGCCAAGCACTCTTGCCATTGGAGGAAAGGGAGTTCTGGACTATCAAGACAAACAAGCAAGTTTTGCACCACCTATCATTGTTGTTGTTGAAACATGAACTCGTAAGTAATAGGATTTAATGTAAACATGTTTGCAAGCATATGGCATTACAAGTTTATGAATCGATAGCGTAAATGCAACACAAATAAAGATGAGAGAGACTGATGATTCACAATTAGGTTTAAACTCCAAATTGAAATTGCTATATAGTAAAAGAATACTTACTTCATCAATATTATGATCATAACCAGCAAGAATCATCCGGGCTGCGTTAAGACTTGCAGCACATCTCTGATGAACTTTTCCAGAAATTGCAGTTGGAGGGGCCAGAACCGGGAAGCTCCCATGAAAAGGCTCAGCTTTTCGTACAGCTGATGGATCATCAAGATCAAGCCTTGCTATAAGCTCACCAGCCTACAAGAAAACGCTTTTCTTAACCTCATAATAAACTAAGCAATTATATTTCCAAAGGGGAACATTATTTACCTGCATTGCTTGACCTTCGGACATTTTGAACTGAATAACTCCAGAAGCAGGTGAAAGAAGAGGCATGCACATCTTCATAACTTCAACCTCAGCATATGGCATGTCTGCATCAACATGACTACCATCCGAAACCAAATACCTCAGCAACTTGCATGGTGTCTCTGCCACTAACTTTGATGGATCATGATCCTTCTGTAACAAGCAAGTCCTTCCGTCAATGAGGAGGCGAGTTCCAGCTGCTTCTTCCTCTGCATATATCACATGACTGTTCCCATCCAGCTGTATCAAAATACAAGCAATTGATGCCATTGAAGAGTTAAAAACATATTAATGAAAAAATTGTCCGTAGAGAGTATTGATAACACAAAGCAACTGTGCAATATCCACAAGACCATAATTATAGAAATGTTATGGGTGAAAATGAATGCTTGCCTGCATCAATAGACCTCCATCACGTAAAGTATGTATCTCTACTTCAATCTGTGATTCGTTCATCCTCAATCTATAGCTACCAGGCCCCTCTCTAACCATGTCAATCTAGTTTTTCAAAATGTGAATGATGCATGTTATAAGAGCCCATGAGGCAAAAATCTTCAAAAATTCATAACAGGAAAAAAAAAATTGTTATTTCATTTGAGTAGTATTAAATGTATAACAATATAACAATAACATGTACCGTGTATTTGCTTCCTTCAATGTTCAATGAAACTTGAGAGTTAACAAGAGATATGTGCTGTAAACATGATCAGCATATGTTGTAAACAGGATCAGCACATGTTAATATTAATAAACACAAAGTGAGTACCAATATAGTTATTCTTGATCAATTTACCTTGGGGGGAATTTGCCCCTTTTCCAGATAACCAATATAATCAGAAACCAGAGCTGCGCTGCTAGCACATGCTTTCTGAAGCAAATAAAATTTGAAACATAAATGCAAGATACAAATATAGCGAAAGCAAGATTTTATGATTCCAGTTTTCATATCAATGGGCTACTACTTACATATAAAGACCCTCCAACAACAGAGAGATACCAAGGGAGCCTCTCTGCTCTAACACGCATCGCAATTCTACTGTCCAACCAACCTGTGTGGATTTTATTGTCTCTGTAATCTGAAGCCTGTATAGCATTTCAATCTATGTCAGTTTGTTTTTCTGAAGCAACTTTCTTATCAAATTCTGTGAAGAAAGGGACGGTGAGCAGAAATGGATGAAGAGCAGGTGAGGAGTTTACATGTAAAAGATTAATTGTGTAATCAACATTTGTACGGATTTCTCCACGAATTTGAATTTCTTTAAGTCCAAGGACCATATTTGCTATAGCCAAAGCTCTAGATTCCCCAAATGCGAAAACATGTCCTGAGGAAAAGTTTGGCAAACACTCAACGAACTGCATGACACAGAATGTAGACTAAATTGATGGAAAACAGTCACTGTTGAGGATTATAATCAATCACTGTTATAACAAGATATACAAATCAAGGTAAAGATTACCAATATCTATAACTTCTCCAGCAATTTTACAATCATACATTTCAACTCAAACATGTATTCCAGAGAATTTCCATTAGCAACTCTGTGCAGTTCAAAAGAAATTAAAACTGCTTTCTTTCAGTTTTAACATGTAAGCTCAAAGAGACCTAAAAATCATCTTGGCTAAGTTGGAGTATAAGACATCAGACCTCCTGCAACAGCCAGTTAATTTCATTTGATTGTATAGCAAATAAACAATTAAACTTGTAAAAGACAATTTATTGCAGCTCATCAACTTGCATCTACTTTATTTAATTTTTTCAGTTGACAGCTGATGCTTACCAAATTGAGAATCTGAGAATTCATGAATGCCTCCTCCAGACTGCATATGATAATTCAGATCACTAAAGTTAGGAAAACCAAGGTTCTGTCAACAGAATTATTTTGAGAAAAATCAAAAGACAATGACAATAAAAATTACCTTAACAGAGAAGTAAGCCCACACATTTGGCTTGCTTTTAAAACTTAGTTCCTGTTACAAGGCCATGTAAGTCAATATGGGTGTATAACAAATTGTTGATCTTCAAGTATGACTGGTCAGGACCCCATGATGCTCACCTGTACTTTTCCGCTTGTAGGCTTAAAACCATCATCCGGATCCTCACTCGTCACACGCACAGCTACACAGTGACCTTTTGGCCTTATGGACTCTGCCTTGTCAAAATCAAAAGGGGTGGCAACCAATGAAGTTTTCCTCCATGCATCATAACCTCCACCATATTCCATTCCATAAAATCGCCTTATCTCTAATTAAATGAGAAGTATAAATAACAATACCAAAAAACATATATTCAATGGCCAAGGAAAAAGGCCTTGGTGAAATTGTGGATCCATTTATGTCATACCCGAAATTTGCCAGAGAGGAATACCCATCCCCACTGCAACCTGGGCTGCAGGTAGATTTATTTCAGCAATCCACTCAGTGACAGGGTGCTCCACCTACATTGAAATTAGTCTAAAGGTCTTTAGAAAAATCCAACATTTGAAGTGTGAAACTAGTAGGCCATTTCACTCGTAAGATGAGACTTATATCAGAACTTAACGGAAATGAGGTAAGAAGCTGCTACCCAATATACTTATAAGTTTATTATCATCATGAAAGCAAGTCCTTTCAAGAAGATCATTGTAATCCTAAAATGACTTAACCAGAGAGAGGAAAAAATTCCTGCTAATCTAATATGCTTCCATATACTCTTCAAATGTATTCTTGGATTAAAACATCTTAATGCAACAGAAAGAACAAAAAAAAAACGTAAAATGACTACATGAAATGACAGTTAATGAGGACAACACCAGGCTAAACTTACATCTTAAAAAGTCAGCATACCTGTAACCGAGGGTTGAGTTCTAGGAAGTAATATTCGCCAGTGTCCATGCTATACAAATACTCAACAGTGGCTGCTCCCACATAATTCACACATTTTGCTAACCTCCGCGCAGCCTGTTCTAGTTTTTTTACTGTCTCCAGTGGTGCAACAGTAATTGGACCCTCCTCAATTATCTATTTAACAAACATGAGCACGCAAGACTGTCAGATCTTATAAGGACATGCTCCTTGGAGACAATGCTAAGGCTGATACATTGTACATTACGATGAAGAAGACAAAAATAAGAAACCAAATAGACAGTTATTAAACCAAATTTAAGCTTAGCTCTAAGAAAGGAACTTACTTTCTGGTGCCGCCTCTGAATGCTGCAATCACGGCTATGCAAAGCTGCTACATTTCCATACTGATCACATAGTAACTGGACTTCTAAATGTCGACTCTAAGAAACAATTCAAAGTTGTTCACCAGAATAAGATCCCTTTAATAACAGTATGAAAGGACTATGTTCAAATTAGAAGGCAGTAGATAATCTGACCTGAGAAGCAACCTTCATTATAAATATCGGGGAACCTGGGACTTCACCCTGAACTTGCTTGAACAACGCTCTGACTTCATCATCATTATGAACCTAGAAAATATATGAGCTAGTTCAGTAGGCGATATAAATAACGCTTGTCAGTGTCCATTCCAAGAGACCTATAGGTAATATGATCAGCCTTGCTTTCTAACCATAGAGGAGTATGAATGGCGCACAGGGAAAGTTAGAATGCAAAGTTAGAATGCAATATTCCACAAGTAAATCGTTGTCAGAAATCACAATACAGCCATGCGTGAAGCATACCTTTCTTATGCCTTTACCACCACCACCCCATGATGCCTTTATCATCGCAGGGTAACCGACAACTTGACAGCTAGCGATTGCTTCCTCAGTTGTATATACACATGCTTCCCTATAAATCTCTTCTGGGATGATAACCAAGCAACTTTCTGAAGAAATTTTCACCTGCAAGACAGAATTGAAGTATCTTAGATGTGGAATGACCCTGAAAAAAAAACACAGCACGTCTTGCGAGAGATAATTACATGAGAACCACTCCATGGTAGGGTAGGAACATCTGCTGCTTGAGCAATCAAAGATGAGCCAATCTTATCTCCCAGTGCTGCCATTGATGTAGATGGGGGGCCAAGAAATACAATCCCCTTTGCATCCAGAGCATCTGGAAGCTCAGGGTTCTCAGAAGCATGACCCCAACCAGGCCAAACCGCATCAACATGTGTTATCTCTGCCATCTGGCAAGCATAAATTACAATTTGGGAAAAAGAACCACAAGGGAATGAGAACTCGTATTTCTTTATTAAAACCAACAAGAATTTGATAGAACAAACCATAGCTAAGTGCGAATAACAGCACACGCCATAGTTGCCAATTAATCTTCTTGATGTTCTGAGATACTTCAAGAGATTCTATTTCACATGCCTCATTACTCACCCTTACTGTACAATTCATTTACTAACCAACCTCACCTTTTTTATCCAATTAAAATCAGACTTCGGTAATTTCAGACTTCTTGTGAACAAAACTATTTCTGCTAAAAAGCGCCAATTCAGTTGTCTTTATGTGCTTTGTTGTACTTTTAACTAAAACAACAATATAACTTGAATGCACAAAAATGGATTGAGTTCAGGGTACACACCTCTACAATGAGCTGTACATTGGCATAGTTATTATTGTTTGTCCCACCAGGAACTTCCACAAACTGATCAGCTATTCGAATATGTTCTGCATTGATTCTCATGTCTTCTGGAGTAGCCATAGCCACCAACAGAAGAGCTTTATCAGTACCAAATGTTTCATAAGCCCATGTCCTAATGCTACGTATAAACTTGACAGCTGCCATTCCATTGTTTGCAATTAAAATACTATGGATTGGCTTCTTCCCTCCGAGGGCATGGCAGAATTGATCCACTAGGGATATTGTAGCGGGGCTCCTTATTGAAGCTACCCCATTTATGTACCCATTTCCACGCCCCACACCCAAGGTTATAGGCGGTCTCCTTAATGATTCTGACATGCTGCATAGAAGAAATGACGTTACCGGTAGCTCGTGGAATTGATTGATAGTCCGATCACAGAGAGTTGCTCTTATTCACTTCATTTTAATTCTTGAACAAGCTTTAAATTTTAATTGAGCTAAAACTTTCTTGATAGTATAATCTCTTCAAACATTAATTCACTCTAGGCTCTCTTCAAATTGAATGAACAACAGTTGACAAATCAGAAGAGGAAAAAAAAACAGTGAACTTGAAAATAAATATGGACACATTAACTAAACAGCCCAATTATAGTAAGACTATGCTTCCATTCCATTCTGTGTCGGCATGAACACCTGTTCATGTCTAAGCAAGTAAAACTGAACCTAGTTCCCATCATGTACGAATTCTAGTTATAAGCAACCAAACACGGCCTAATAGTACATAGTATCACATTCACGGATGCAAGATCTTAGAAGCAATGATGACAAACAAAAGATGCTTCAAAAAAAAAAACCTCATTAAACCCACAAAAAGTAGATAATTAGAGCCCCCAAATTCACATATCAAACAAAACCACCCATTAAACCCCACTAAGTTGACATTTCTTGTAAACCAAAATAGAACGGGATCATGATATGATTGTATTTCAAGTAAACCTCACCAAGTAGACATTTCAAGCCAAAAACAAGTAACCCAAGTAAGGAAAAAGGGAAACAAACCTGGAAGCTGGGATGAAATGAAACTCAATTCAAGCGTTAAATGAGAGAACGATAGCAGAGAGAGAATGTGGGGGGAGTGAGAGGGAGACACGACGCAGGAATGTGATTTTGTGCTACTATTCGCGGCACATGTAATGTCATCTTATATTAAGTTATGCGACATCAGACAAATCTTGGAAATAAAAATAAAAATACAACGTTTGTGTTTGTGTTTTGATAAGAAAATATATATATATATATATAGCATGAGTTTAATAATTGATTAACAGGGGAAGGGGAAGCTTGCAGGAGGGTAGGTATGAGTTGGAGAGGTAGGCCTTCATAAGTTCCAACGGCTTTTTTTAATGCTACTGGGCACGCGGCACCTGCCCTTCACCTCACTATGCCATAATCCCTTCTCTTCTATTTATGTTAGTTCCATCTACCACCCCCTCCTCCTCCTTCTTTGCAATGATCATTGAGTTTCTTAATATCTTTCTGATCCAATCTTACAACGTCATTAACATCAAAAATATTCACCAATCTTGCCTTTCAATCTTTACTTTAATCCGATTATTATATCTCTAGTAAAGGGTTTTGTTTTTTTCTGTTTTTAACAACACTCGTTGAATAGAAGAGAAAGAAAGTAGCGTACGTTTTTTTTT
>Ga0325410_1005375_pt1 | contig 14130 bp, 11 predicted proteins | sample PopdelMetagenome_16_FD_206182 | JGI IMG/M metagenome (GOLD analysis project Ga0325410, IMG submission 206182) | Populus deltoides microbial communities from Bellville, Georgia, United States - Xylem-PdIQD-R3 | ecosystem: Host-associated > Plants > Phyllosphere > Stem > Wood/Secondary xylem... | reverse complement strand
ATCATGATTTAATTTTTTTTATCTATTTTATTTTCAGTTTTTAGAGTGTCTTAATGGTATTTTAGGGTTAAAAATGAATTTATGAAAGTTCTTTGAATTTTTTTTAGGTGAAAACAAAGTTAAAAAACTTAAACATCTGATTTTCTATTAATCAGAGGCGAGTGAAATTTTTTTTAGTTGAGAACGTGTCATTTGACAATACATACAACCTGACATCCATTAAAAAAAAAAACTAGAGTAACATTAAAAAAAAACACGTCTAAGCCTAAGCACGTCTAAGCTTTTTCATTATTGTCAAGGTATGCAAGATTAACATACAATAGCCAGTAGTGTCTTTTTTAAAAAAAAAAACTTTTCATGATTCTTTTTGTTTGGTTTTTAATTAATATCAAATTTTTTATTTTTTAAAATATTTGTTCTAATTATTTTTTAAATATTAATTAATGTTTTTAATTGTTTTTTACTTTCATAATACTAGATTATTGTAATTTATTTTTAATTTTTTCCTTTTACATTTTATACAGATAAATTGTTTTTATATGATGCATTTACAAAATAAAACAAGGTGTTCTCACGAACTAGAATTAAGATAAAATAAAAAACAATATTTGAATATGTATCTATATGTTGGGTTTACTAAGAGGATCAACTTTCCACTTTGATATTTAAATAACATTAACAACTTATTTTTAATTTATCAATTTTTATGTATTTTTAATTTATTTTACTAAGAAATTGTTTTTAATTAAAATAATTATAATGTCATCAAACATATTTATAACATCAATGCTTTACAAATTTAACTTAGAATTTCACTATTATTATAATCCAAGTAACAAGAATAGATGCGTGTTTAGTATTTATGATTTATAATACTTTTAAAAATATATTTTACTTGAAAATATATTAAAATAAATTTTTATATTTATATTTATTTTTAATATTTATATATAAAAATAATTTAAAAATATACTAAAAAATATCAATTTAATATTTTTTTAAGATAAATATACTTCTAAAATATACTAAAATAAATTATATATTTTAAATCAGGCTTTAATAAGGCCCGCCATGTTTTTATGGTTAGAAAGTACCTTTATAAAAAAGTAAAATTTTTCTTCAATTTTTTTATATAATTTTAAATTATTTTAATGTGTTAATATAAAAATAATTTTTTTTTAATTTATTATTTAAAAAAATTTAAATAAAAAAACTCTTAAAAAATAATTTTCATAAACAGACAATAAATATAGCACGTAATATAACTTGGATAGATGAGACGTTCCATCGAAACAAAGTGTCAGAAGCCGGTAGGCCCCACCAACATTTGTTTCATTATCTGGACTATCTAGTGGCGGTTCCTTTCCTCCACGTAATGGCATTTGATACCGACAAGCATGAAAAGACATCTCCCTGTGGAATAAGATATGATTAAGAGGCTTGTGGCCCAGCGTTCCCTGACTTTGTGAGTGTCTGGAATTGTATTAATTACTGTAGTTATAATTTGAAAAAAATTATTTTATAAAAGTATTTTTAATTATGATTGATTTGAAAAAATAGGTGTTTAGTTAAAAATATGGTTGAAATTGAAATTGAATAAAAAATAATTTAATGTGTTTGGTTAAAAATACTTTTGAAATTGAAGTTATAAAATAATTTTAAAAAATTATATATTAATATTAATGATTTTTAATTTAAATATTGTAGATTTAACTACTGTTATTATATCATAAAATAAATAATATTTTATATAAAATATTTTTTATTGTTCTATTAAATTATCTACAATTTCTTTATTAATGAAATACATTCAACAAGTACTACAGTCATTAACTAATGTTAAACACAAATTTTTTAAATAAAACAATTAAAAAGAGAAAATAAAATATTTTATTTTATTTTATTTATTTTTCTGGGTCGGATAGGTTGGTAGTTATGTTTTAAAATATATTAAAATAGTATTTTTTTATTTTATAAAATTTATTTTGATATTAATATATAACAATTTAATTTAATTTTTATTTTTAAAAATAGCAAAATAATTATAATTAAACCATAATCCAAACATGGCCATAATCATCATTTATAAGAAGAAAGCTAGTGATGGCTTGGCATTGGCATAAATTATTTCCCATGCATTTTCTGTTAGTTTTAATTTCTTATTATGTAGAGCCCGCAGAGAATGAAAACTTAATTATTTAAGGAAACAGGCGGGATGCATGTGAAAGCAGCCTTTGGCTGTTTCTTCCAATCCTGCGTTACAAATGTAGAAAATAAAAGGTGGGGTCCATGAACAGTAATTAGTGGTTTTTTCTTTACCAAACGCTTGGCTCCTGCATTTTACTTTAAACGCAATCTCCAACCGCGTAAACAAACGAAGCCAGCCTCATGGATTCAATTCTTAGTGTACATGTCTGTTATCTCTATGGTATTTTATTTGTGTTTTGTACTTGCAGGTATTTAGTGAGTTAGAAAATTAATTATGATATGTATAAATTGACTCAGATATTCTGAATTATATATATAAAAAATATATAGTTAAGAGAGTTCCAGATAAACATGAAGGTAATATTTATTTATTGGATGCCAACACATCACATACATAAATAATATTGCAAGTTAATAACTTTATATTTATAGAATTAATTGAGATATATCAAGCTAATCTAAATATTTATATTAATAATAAAAAAATAACATTACAGCCCATAAATATTTGAAAAGGAGGAAATGTGTGCTGTAAGGAGTGCTGAATTAATACATAATTATCAAATAATAGGGAGGGTTACATATTAATAAAATGACAGCTTGTTAAACTCTGGAATTGTAATGTAAATTTTGTAAAATATAGATTATTTGTGATCTCTCAATTTATTCCATGGTTTTCATGTTTTCATTAGTCATGTCAACATTATTGGGTATAATGGAAATCTGGGAGCTGCATATGATTGATGTGAACATTATACGAGGATAATGCTAAGTTTATAATATTACTTTGAGGAGTATTATAATTTGTTTTTTGAGAGGGAATATGAGGAAGATATATTTTTTTTTAATTTAGTGTGGATGTTCGGGCAGGTTGCGCGTACCTCAATTAATTCTACGGGTTCTGAAGTTAACAACCATGTAAACTTTTAGTGGGCCATCATATGAGCAACCACAGGACTCAAACCTGAAACTACAAAAAATCAAAACTTTTAGTCTCAAGTTCTTATTACTGAGTCATTATAATCCATATATATATATATATATATATATATATATATAATAAAGACACTTTCAATCAATGTCTATCTATTGTGAAAGGGTGAGTATCGTAGTTATATATATAAAGATTAAATAACCTAAAAAGTTAAAAAAGATTTTTTTTAAAAAATAAAAACATCTATTATAATAACAAAGAATAAAAAATACTTAAAAACAAAGTAAGGCTAGAATAGGAAGGTAACGCATGTACGAGGGTCTGTCGAGCCTCTATTTATTTATTTGATAAGTGTCAAATAACATCTTGTGACAGCATACCCCGTTTTATAAAGAGATTGCTATATATTTGATGTATTATAGTTTTAGTTTTTCAATTTAATTATTTTTATTTTTAAAATTTGTCTATTTGAAATCTTGTGTTAGATTTATTAGATCAAGTTAAATAACAATATAAATATAAATAATAACATTGTGTAAAATTAAAAGAAAATGGAAATAAAAGGAATTAAAAAATAAATTTCTAAGGATTATATAGGTAAACCAAAAAGGCAAGAAAAGAAGTGGAAAAAAAAAATATAGGTTTTCAATGAATTGATGACATATTATATCTGATACACATAAATTACACAAAAAAAAGTTAGGTTCATATATAATGAATTTGTAATTAATATTATTAATTTTGAAAAAAAATCATTTATTTTCTTTACTCTTAAAATTAAAGGTGGAGATTTGTTTGGTTTATGAGAGTGGAAGAAAGTGAGTAAATTTTATTTATTTTATTTGAACAAGTCTCTTGTTATTCTTTTTTTTTTTTTTTTAACTTGGTTAAGTATAGCTAACAATATATATAAATTATAAAATGCAGAATTTCTTATTTTTTTAGTAAATAATTCACAAAGTTTTTTTTAGATATGAAGTTTTTTTTTGAGGTTTTCTTAACTTACTGTTGTTATTGGAAGTATTTTTTTTTGTTTTTTTTTCAATACTTTGTTTTTCAATAATTCTAAATCGAGGCTTTATTCCTTTAGATTTGTTGATTTTTGTTTAGTAACATCTAGTTTTCTTACCCTCTTTAGTCTTTTTTTAGAGTTTATGATTTTTCATATTTTTTCGTAATCCCAAGGCATGGTTCAATGGAGGTTCATTCCATAGATCTAGATAGAGTGGAAGTGATTTTATAGACTATAATGTTTAACAACAGGAAGGAATGTCTACGACATAGCAGAACTATTGGTTGCCACTAGATTTGAGATTAATATGTGACCCTTTTCTCTTATACCTTGCAATTGTTTTACTCCATTTTTTTCTTTTTCTTTGGATATAATCCTATTTTTATTTATATTGGGTGCTATTTAAGGCTATAAAACTCACTTTGTATTATTAATTTATAATTGAGAAGAAATAGGAGGCTTAACGTATTAGTTAGCCAACATTTTCTATTTATATGTGTAGGGAAATATACAATAGTAAAGATAAATATTATAAAACTAGAGTAGTCCTATAGTATTTTCTATATATATATATATATACATTTTATAATATGACCCCTCAAGCCGAGGATGGAGGATCGACCCGAAACTTGAATCGAAAAGTAGTAAAGGAAGCGGTAGAAAGCGGCTTAGTAAAAACATCTACAAGTTGATTCTTAGAAGAGATAAAACAACTGTGAATCTCTTTCTTCACAATCCTGTCTCGTATAAAATGATAATCAACCCCAACATGTCTAGTATGAGCATGAAAGATACGATTCACAAATAAATAAGTAACACCAATATTATCACACCAAATGGTAAGAGTAGAGGCAAAAGGGATTTGCAGATATGTCAATAAGTACTGAAGCCAGATAACTTCAGTAGTGCCATTTTCTAAGGCTTTATACTCAGCCCCGATAAAGGAGCAGACAACTATGAGTTGGTTGTTTGATTTCCACGAAATCGGCTTCTGACCAAAGAAAAGAAGGTAACTACCCGTAGACTTACTATCATCAATACTACCTACCCAATCTGCATCTGTAAAGCCATGTAAAGTAAAGGAAGAACTATGAATGATTTGTAAGCCATAGGATGTTGTACCCTGAAGATGACATAGAATGCATTTTACGGCAGCCCAATGAAAATCTGTAGAAGCCTGCATAAACTGATAGACTCTGTTGACAGCAAAATAGATGCCTGACCTTATAAAGGTGAGATATTGAAGAGCTCCAATGATTTGATGAAATCGTGTAGGATCAAAAAACAAGGAATCTGACAGTATGGTAGCTTTGGAGGTAGAGATATGAGTATCAACAGGTTTGCACTAGTATGGGCTTGTAAGAGGGAAGAGTAGAGTCAACAAAACTTGGAGGTTGTTTCATATAGACCTCTTTGACAAGGACTTTATTGAGAAAAACATTATGGATATCGAGTTGATGAATCTTCCAACCACGCGAAACTGAAATTGAGAAGACTGGTCTCATGGTTATCTACTTAGTAATAGGACTGAAAGTCTCAGAGTAATCAATGCCTTCTTGCTGAGTAAAACCTCTAACAACAGATGCAACCACATTATTCAATAATTTCACCCACATTTAACTAGTAGTTTACCTATGTTTTATATATAAAATGCCTTGATATTCTTTATTTTATGTTTTGAAGGCACTTTTGGATGAAAGATGCAAAAAGGAGTAAATTGGAGGTAATTGGCAGATTTGACCTTCAGTCGATGTTTTGTGTAGAGCATGAGCTTTAGAGGTTGAAATGAAGTGATTCCAATGGCATTAAAAAGCTCACATCCATACCTTTCTGGAAATATAAGGAAAGAAAATACAATAAGGAAGAGCATGGAAATCGCAGCCTTCAAAGTCAAATCTCGCAATCTACTAGTGTTGACCTTTGGCCATTCCGACTTGAATATCTGGAGCTACAGAAGTCCAATTTATACACACTCAATTGTTTTGGATTTCTGACTCAAAAGCTTATAAATGCTCCAAATTTTAGCAAAAAACGATGTCATATGAGGGAGATATGATTTTTCAAAGATGACAACTAAATTCTGCTAGCAAACAGGTTTCATGAAGAAACGAGTCCAAATTACGTTCTGAAGCATCTAAACCGATATCCAAGTTTTTATTTTAGCAATTTAGCTCCTCTAAGTCAAAGCTTGAAGATTTCATGCAAGGCCACTTCTTCTTTTTTAGGAAAATAGTTATTGAAGTACTTAAATGTAAACAGTCTACTTAAGGGAGGACTATTTTGTAAAATAGAGACTAGGGTTTCCTAGGATATAAAAAGAATGAGAGAAGAGAAGGGGGGCAGCCAGCCAAGAGGAGAAAAACAGCCTCTTCCTCTAAGAAACATGAAATCATGTATTCTTCCTTCTTTTTTATTAGTTTTTCAACAAACATGGAAGGCTAAACACTTTTTCTTGGTTGCAAGGACACAGAAACCTTCAGATTTCAAGAACTATGAGATTTATTTTACCTTTTCTTTTCTGTTTATATAATGAATATGTTTGTTCTTTTATGTTTATTTTTCCTATGATTGTTTATTTTAATTGTTAGAGCGGACTCTAAGTTTTTATTGTAGACAATCTATTGCTAAGTTTGATATCAAAACCATAGTTGTGGTATATGAACTTGTGAAGCAACTGAATTTAATAATTGTGGCGGATCTACGTTATTAATCTTAGGGAGAACATTCAATCAAATCAAACATAGACTGCGGACAGTGATGTTCTCTTGATTAATCAACTGATCTAGTTCTTAAGGCTGTCATTGAATTAAATTACTAGTGCGGACACTGTGGTTGTTTGATGGTTAGGGTTAGTTATACGGCGAATTCGTTAACTAACCAATGTTAAGAAGAGATAAATATTCAGAATATAAATTGATGTTTTGTTTCCATGATCAGTTCTGATTTCTATAGGTAAATGTTTACTTATGACCAAGGTTTGTTCTCTTGATAATTTTATGATTTTATTAAATTTTGTTTGATAGTTTTCTGTTTTCTTTAGCTTTAGCCTAGATAACGTCGAAACCCCACCAAATTGCATATCATCTAGCATAAAAATCTGACTTGAATCTTCCTCATGAGATTGACCCCTTGCTTACTCTATACTATCTTGTGTGTTGTGTTTGAAGCTAGGGTAATTAATTTGTGCGATCGCGACATTGCAACAAATTTTGGCGTTGTTGTCGGGGAAGTAATTTTAGTTGATTCTTGTGCTTGTATTGTTATTTTTAGTTGCTATGATTGCTATTTATATTTCTGAAAAAAAAAGAGAAACAATTTTTGCTTGCGGTAGTACTGTTCACTTGGCGCAGCGGTACTGTTCAAAATAGAATTTGTGGTGGAATTAGGTTTTGACCTTTTATTTCCTAAAGTGAAACGATGTTCTGAACAAGACTAGTGATATATCACTAGCCCCACCCTATCGAGGCCAAATTCCACTGTTTTCTAAGGTTTTTAGGCAGTTTTAGTTTTCTAACGTAGGATTTTCATATAATTTGCATTGTTATTTTTTTTTTTATCTCTTGTGTGGTTGTTTTCTTTTGAGTTTTCTTAGCAATTTATGCCTATGACCCGTTCTACTAATCAAATTCAAGTGCAGGTTGATCTTGAAATAGAAAGCACTTTACGCAGGTTAAGAAAGAAAGCTCGCCTCAACACCATGACGGTTGCACGACAACAAACACTCAAGGAGCTTGCTGCTCCTAACGTGAAAAATCAACCATTGTGCATAAACATTGACAATAATTTAAAATTTGAGCTCAAATCTGGTTTTATACATTTGTTACCAACATTCAATGGTCTTGCAGGAGAAGATCCTCATACTCATCTCAAGGAGTTCCATATGGTTTGTGTTGGCATAAAACCGAACGGAGTTGATGAAGAACAGGTTAAGTTGAAAGCTTTCCCTTTCTCTTTAAAAGGGGCAGCAAAGACATGGCTTTTCTCCATTCTCCCAGATTCAATTGGAACTTGGAATGGCATGAAGAAGATCTTCCTTGAAAAGTATTTTTCAGTATCTCGAGTTGCCAACATAAGAAAAGAAATATGTGGGATTCGGCAATCTCATGGAGAGACACTCTCTGAATATTGGGAAAGATTTGAGCAACTTTGCATTCAATGTCCTCATCATCAAATACCTGATCAACTACTCATTCAATATTTCTATGAAGGATTGATGCCTACTGACCGTAGTATCATTGATGCTGCAAGTGGAGGGGCATTGGTAGATAAGACACCCGAGGTTGCACGCCAATTAATCTCAAACATGGTAGCCAACTCAAAATAGTTTGGCACCCGTGGAGACTTCTCAAAAAAACGAGTTAATTAGGTAAGTATTTCTAACCTTGAAAATAAAGTTAATGATCTTACTTCTCTTGTGCGTTCTTTAGCTTGTGGAAATGTACAGCAGGTGAAAGTTTGTAGCATATGTTCCTTACAAGGACATGCCTCAGATATGTGCCTAACAATGCAAGAAGATTACATTGAACATGCTAATGCAGTTGATGGAGCATTCAACGGACAACCCCAGCGTAAATATGATCCATTTTCCAACACGTACAATCCTAAATGGAGAGATCATCTCAACTTACGCTATGGGAACCCACCTCAACAAGGCAATCAAGGCCAACAGTTTCATCCCCATGGATTTCAATCCCAACAGAATTATTAAGCAAGACAATCCCCATTCATGAACTCCAATGTTATGGGGTCGTCATCCAATGATGATCTTCGTGAGATGATGAAAAATTTGGCTTCTAATACTGTTACCTTGCAACAAAATGTCATGTCTTTTCAACAAGAAACAAGGTCAAGTATTCACAACTTGGAAAAGCAAATGGGGCAAGTAGCTTCAAGTGTAGGGAAATTGGAAGCACAAATGAATGGAAAGTTGCCCTCCCAAGCATTAAATCCAAAAGAGAATGTTAGTGCAATCATGCTGCGAAGTGGGAAAGTACTTGAAGAGCAAAGGTCGAAACAAATTGAGATGGAGAAAGAAGAAGAGATAGAAACCAATTGAGTACAAAAAAGAAACATCCTCCTCATTCCCAAACTAAAACAACGACCAACACTCCAAAGGTAACTCCTCACTCAATGAATTCTAGTTTTAAAACAATTCCACCCTTTCTTATGAGTTCTTCTAGGTCAAATAAAGAGGATAAAGAAAAGGAGATTTTAGAGGTTTTCAAGAAAGTAGAACTCAACATTCCTTTGCTTGATGCTATCAAGCAATTTTCCAAGTATGCCAAATTCTTGAAGGAGTTGTGTACTATCAAGAGAGCTTTCAAACTGAAAGGTCATGAAATGGTAAGTATGGGTGAAGTTGTATCTGCTGTTGTTCGAAAGAATATGCCTTTGAAGTAAAAAGACCCAGGTGCATCTACTATCCCATATGTTATTGGTAATGCTAGTTTCAAAAGGGCCTTGTGCGATTTAGGTGCATCCATTAGTGTTATGCCCAAACATTTTTATGATTCTCTTAGTCTTGAGCCTTTGAATAAAACTAGCACTGTAATACAACTTGCGGATCGTAGTTTTGTTTACCCATTTGGTGTGATAGAAGATGTCCTAGTCAAGATTGATAATTTGGTCATTCCATGCGACTTTTATATTCTTGATATGGAACATGATTCTTGTGATTCATCAAACTGCACTCCTATATTGTTTGGGAGACCATTCTTGAAAACTGCTAATACAAAGATTGATTGTGGTAAGGATACTTTGTCTATGGAGGTAGGAGATGAAAAAATTGAATTTAATTTTCATGATGCAATGACATATCCTTATAGCAATGTTTATTTTATCACATGTTATGACCAAGTTGATAAGTGTGTGCAGCAAGTTTGTGATTTTGATAGTGATGATGGATTAAGCATAGCTTTGCGCTATGGCTATGATATTACCAAGATAGAAGAGATGGAGAGGCACATATGTGTTCCCCAAAACATATATTAATCAGCATTGGCTTTGCAAGCTTTGCAAACTGTTCCCAATTATGCAGGAGTCATTCACCCCATCATGGACAATGAGTGGGTGTTGCCTATCCTTTTGGTTCCTAAAAAGATTGGAATTACATTGGAAGAAATACAAAATGATGCTTATGATAATGCAAGGATTTACAAAGAAAAGACTAAGAGTCTCCATGACTGAATGATTACAAGAAAAGAGTTTAATGTTGGAGACAAAGTCCTTCTTTATCATTTGAAACTTTTTCCTGGAAAGTTGCGCTCTAATTGGATTGGACCCTTTGTTGTTTCTAATATTTTTTCTTATGGTGCAGTTGAAATTACAAGTTTAGAAACTAACAAAGTACTCAAAGTCAATGGGCATCGCTTGAAATCTTTCTATGAAAGTTGGACGGTAGAACTCACCGCTTTTGCGGAGTTAACTTAACCAATCTATGAAGAATAAGCACGCAAAATGTCAAGCTAATGACATAAAACAAAAGCGCTTACTGGGAGGCAACCCAGCACAAAAAGGAAAAAAAAACAGATTTGCTTTCTTTTTCCCTTATCTTTTATTTTTCGCATTTTACTTTATTTTGGTCATTCTCCTATATTTCTTTTCTTTTATTTCAACATTGAGGACAATGTTGTATTTTAAGTGTGGGGGTATTCGGAGAATGTAAGTTTTCTTATTTTGATTTTCTTTGTTGTTCCAAAAAAAAACAAAAAAAAACAAATTTCTATGTTTGATCTTTTGAACTCCTATTGATTTATGAGAATGTGAGTGTTACATATGAGAATTAATTGAGATAGATGAAGATATAAATTGAATGAAGGAGTGTGCATGCAAGTTTTAAGGTTTAATTGGTTTAGGGATTGATTTTGAGAATATGCCATGTTGACTTTATAGTGTTATACCAACGCAAGCTTTTGAACCTTCAAGCATTCTTTCAGTGATATGCATCTCTAGATTTTGCTTCATATCTTGTTGAGATTACATTCACATTACATATATATACATGAAGATGATAAAGGCATTAGAAATTTTAACCACTTGAGCCAAAAAGCCAACCTAAAGCAAATTATCCTTAGTAAATCCTTTTTGAGCTTGTTTATCTTTTCTTTGCTTTATCCATGTATAAGTCTTAACTTTATATATGTTTTTCTTTTCCCTTGGCCAAGAACTAGTAGAGCATATACTAGTGATATTTCATGGAATTATGGTTGGAAATTATGTGAAAAGAAAGAAAAAGAAGTGATGCTTGATGAAAAGATGGGCAAAGTTGCCAAAGGTAAAAAAAGAAGAAAAAGAATACAAAAAAAAAGTATTCCTTTATGTTCTTAAGATTTTACGTTGAAAAAGCTTGAAATCAAAAGAAGTTAAGCATTGGTGATTAAAGATGGAAAATTTATGTGCTTTGATGGAATATCTTGTTTGAAATATTATTTTTTAGAATACTCTACTTTCTTTGATTTGAACCTTTTCTTTTACTCTCTTTTACCTCACCTTAACCTTAGCCCCATTACAACAAGAAAATAAGACCTTTTGATTCATGCATTGTTTGTAATATGTTAGTAATAAAGATGAGATTGAAGAGCAAGCTTATGGTAGAACATATTCATTGATTCAATTTGAGAGATTTAAATACATATGCCTTAAACACGTGAGTGTTGGAGTGTATATCAATGAGAGGACCTATCACTTTGGCATGACATAGATTTCATTTAAATCCTGACGATTAATTGAGTTTTGAAGTTTGCATGTAAATAAATTCATAAAAATTTATACTCTTTATCCTTCTTAATTGTGTTCTTGTTTACAATGCATATATTCTTGGATATTGATGAGAGATTAGAAGATTAGTCATAGTAATTTAATTTAATTTAACTTCAATTTGATTTTACCTATCCTTTCTCGAGGACGAGCAAGAGCGAAGTGTGAGGGTATTTGATGCAACCATATTATTCGATAGTTTCACCCATATTTAACTAGTGTTTTGCCTATGTTTTATATATAAAATGCCTTGATATTCTTTGTTTTATGTTTTGAAGGCACTTTTGGATGAAAGATGCAAAAAGAAGTAAATTGGAGGTAATTGGTAGATTTGACCTTCAGTCAATGTTTTGTGCAGAGCGTGAGCTATAGAGGTCGAAATGAAGTGATTCCAATGGCACTAAAAAGCTAACATCCATACCTTTCTGGAAATCTAAGACAAGAAAATAAAATAAGGAAGAGCATGGAAATCACAGCCTTCAAAGTTAAATCTTGCAATTTGCCAATGTTGACCTTCGGCCATTCCGACTTGAATATCTGGAGCTATAGAAGTCCAATTTATGCACACCTATTTTTTTTGGATTTCTGACTCAAAAATCTATAAACGCCCCAAATTACAGCAAAAAACAATGTCATACGAGGGAGATATGATTTGTCAAAGATGACAACTGAATTCTGCTAGGAAACAGGTTTCATGAAGAAACGAATCCAAATTACGTTCCGAAGCATCTAAACCGATATCCAAGTTTTTATTTCAGCAATTTAGCTCCTCTAAGTCAAAGCTTGAAGATTTCAATCAAAGCTACTTCTCCTTTTTTAGGAAAATAGTTATTGAAGTACTTAAATGTAAACAGTCTACTTAAGGGAGGACTATTTTGTAAAATAGAGACAATGGTTTCCTAGGATATAAAAAGAATGAGAGAAAAGAAGGGGGGCAGCCAACCAAGAGGAGAAAAACGCCCCCTTCCTCTAAGAAGCCCGAAATCATGTATTCTTCCTTCTTTTTTATTAGTTTTTCAACAAACATGCAAGGCTAAACACTTTTTCTTGGTTGCAAGGACACGAAAACCTTCGGATTTCAAGAAATGTGAGATTTATTTTACCTTTTCTATTCTGTTTATATGATGAATATATTTGTTCTTCTATATTTATTTTTCCTATGATTGTTTATTTTAATTGCTAGAGCGGACTCTAAGTTATTATTGTAGACAATTTATTGCTAAGTTTGATATCAAAACTAGAGTTGTGGTATATGAACTTGTGAAGCAACTGAATTTAATAATTATGGCGGATCTATGTTATTAATCTTAGGGAGAACATTCAATCAAATCAAACATAGACTGCGGACAGTTATGTTTTCTTGATTAATCAACTTACCTAGTTTTTAAGCTGTCATTGAATTAAATTACTAGTGTGGACACTGTGGTTGTTTGATGGTTAGGGTTAGTTATACGGCGAATCCATTAACTAATCAATGTTAAGAAGAGATAAATATTCAGAATATAAATTGATGTTTTGTTTTCATGATCAGTTCTGATTTCTGTTGGTGGATGTTTACTTGCGATCAAGGTTTGTTCTCTTGATAATTTTCTGATATTATTAAATTTTATTTGATAGTTTTTTGTTTTCTTTAGATTTAGCCTAGATAATGTCCAAACCCCCCAAATTGCATATCATCTAGCGTAAAAATCTGACTTGAATCTTCCTCGTGGGATCGACCCCTTGCTTGCTCTATACTATCTTGTGTGTTGTGTTTGAAGTTAGGGTAATTAATTTGTGCAACCGCGACATCGCAACAACAACTAATCACGCATTATACCACTCAACGCTAACATCCATACGACGCTTTATCCTATACACCCAACGACTACAAAAAATATTCATTGAAGGATAGAAAGGAACCAAGGACTAGTGTCGTTAGAGCGCAAGGCTTGAATTTCATCTCACATAGCACCATGCTAAGCCTCATACCTGTCAGTATTAGAGAATGCAATGGGTTCATAGTTAGGAGAAGACATTACCTGACAGAGAGGAGCAATAGAGGCTGTCAGAAGGGTGGTCTTTGGTAGTCGAGGATGAAGAACCATGAGATGCTGACGAGCGGCAGGATGAGGTGGAGGAGAACCTGTGATGCAACCATATTATTTGATAGTTTCACCCACATTTAACTAGTGTTTTGCCTATGTTTTATATATAAAATGCATTGATATTTTTTTTTTTT
>Ga0325410_1005374_pt1 | contig 14134 bp, 6 predicted proteins | sample PopdelMetagenome_16_FD_206182 | JGI IMG/M metagenome (GOLD analysis project Ga0325410, IMG submission 206182) | Populus deltoides microbial communities from Bellville, Georgia, United States - Xylem-PdIQD-R3 | ecosystem: Host-associated > Plants > Phyllosphere > Stem > Wood/Secondary xylem... | reverse complement strand
TTGCTTGGTAGAAGAATGAGGTATTGTTGAAAATATATTTTATTTTAATCATAGTTTTAAAGATATACATGCCATAGTTTTGTATGGTTTTTATTGAAAACTTTCATATGAAATCCTAATTTAGAAAACTATAATTTATATTTTTGAAATTTATGTTTTAAAATTGTAATCATAAAAACTATGATAACGCTAAATACACACTTACAAGAGTTTTTATCATAACCCCAAAAAAAAAATTGAATACAAGACAAGAAAATGCCAAGTTATTAGATAGGTAGACCTATAGAATTGTAAGTGTCTGTTTGGCACTTGGCACTATGTTAACTTTTGTTCTTTAATTTATTTTTTAAATTGCTTTTTTATTTTAAAAAATATTAAATTAATTTTTTTATGATTTTAATATGTTGATGTCAAAAATAAAAATAAAAACTCTAAAAAATTTATTTTAATATATTTTCAATTAAAAAAGACTTTTAAAAAATACCATACACTATATTACTAAATAGAATATTAAGTCATGAGATAGGTAAATGCATTAATTATTTTAATATATTTTCAATAATTTTTTTTTTTAAAAATAAAAAATAAACAAACAAATAATAATAATAATAGCTTATATGAAGACGCCTAATTAAATAAATTTATGCATTATAAGAGTAAAATTGCAACTCTTAAAAGCACATGGACCAAAGTGTAATGTTATTAAAAACGTAGGGGCTACAGCTCCCCTGTCCTTTCACGTATTTGCCACTTTATATATCTCTATGTGCGCTCCTCAATCGTTTCATGGATTGTTGCTCCAGTTTTGATGGGTCGCACGTGTCCAAGGAAAAGGACCGATTAGTCAATGCCTTGGTGATATGGGATTAAATTAACGAATCAATTAATCACACGCGGGTGTATAATTTATTTATTTTTTACATAAAAAAATGTTAGTTTAGTTTTTTAGCGTGGAGTTAGTGGTTTCAATTGATAATTTGAATAATAAGATTAAAAAAATATAATAATAACATATAATATAATCTAGAAAAAAAAACAACTAAAAAAAAGTAAAAATGAGCCCCAACTTGAGTTTATTTGAATTATCAAATAAATTAATGTTAAATAGTAAATAAAAATAAAATAAAAACCCCCAATTAAAATGAGTTAGCTAGCAAATTTAATGACTTTGGATATAAGATTAGGATAATTTCATAAAAAAGAATACATGAAAAGTTTTTTTAAGATCAATTTTTAATAAATCAAATGAGAGCACGATAACTTTATAGAAAAAAATAAAAAAAAACAATATGAAACTCAATTTCTAACAAATAAAATGTTGAATGATGAAAATAAAAAAAACATATATAATTAAAAAAAAGATAAAAAAATCAATTTGAGCCCATCTAGGTCAAGATGCAAAATATCTGACTTCGTTGTGATACCAAGGTGACTACGTTTTAAAGTAAATTAAATAAAATCATGAAACTCAATTATTGAACAATATTTTAATGTTGAAGGAAAAAAAATTAATTTAAAAAAACAATAGAAAAAAATGAGTCAATATGGGTTAACTCGCAAACCCTGCGATCATGGACATGTGATTGAGATAACCTAATAGAAAGGAAATGAAAAAAATAAAAAAACATATAGAAAAATTTATAATAAATCAAGAGTTGAAAGATAAAATTGAAATAAATCAATTTTAAAAAAAACCCAAAAAAAGTCAATCCATGAAACTGGTGACTCTAGTAATGAACTCGAGACTAACCTCATGGCAACAAAAAAAATCAGAGTCAACCTAGGTTAACCTGCAAACTTCGTGACCATGGACATGAGATCGAGATAACTCAATAGAAAGAAACTAATTTCAAATAAATTAAATGTTGAAAGATAAAATTAAAATAAATCAATTTAAAAAAAACACAAAAGTCAACCACGTCAACCTTTGAAAGCAGTGAATCTGGTCATGAACTCAAGACTAATTTTATAGAAAGCAAATCTTAAAAAAATAATAAAGTAAATCTCTAAAAACAAGGGTAAGAATTAAAAACATTAGTTTTAAAAAAGAAAAAAAAACTCAAGCCAACTGGACAAACTTCTTAAACCTGATCTAATATTTAAAACTCGCAACCTATTGAGTCTTTGACCCATATTAGATCAAGAAACTTAATTTCGAATCAATTTAATTTTGAAGAATGAAATTGTAAAAATTTTCAATTTAAAAAACTTGTCAAAGAAAAAAATAGTAATAAAAAAATAAGGATCAAACTTGATAAAAAATAACTTACAGACGATGAAATTGTAAAAATAAAAATCTAAAAAATAATCCCAAACAAAATAAATGATAATAAAAAAGATAAAAATCAAATTTAAAAAATTAAAAATTAAAAAAAATAAAATTAAAAAAAATATATAAACTTTTTAGAAAATATCATATTTCTCTTTACTTATTTCTCTACATTCTAGGGCTATAATCTTAAGGTTTAGGAGCCTAGAATCTAGTCAATGAGAATGAGTTATCCAATTAAAACTCAAATATAATTATCAAATTTAATATGATATCAAAAAGGTATAAAAACCCAATTGGATTTTCTTCCTGAGCCGCAGCCCCCTCCTCTCTTTTTGGGGGGAAAAACATTGAGCAGGCCGCCGCACCCCCTTGGCCGTTTGGTCTTCCCTTTTCAGCCGACCACAGACTCTCCCTCTCACGGTCATCAACACACAGCCCCCCCCTCCTTTGGCTTTGGGAAAGCAAACCGGAGAGAACCCCACACAAAGAGAGGGCAGCTGGCCACCTTTCCTCTCTCGGGGAAGCGAACCAGAGGTCGGCGGCCCCTCTCCCTTTGAAACAAAAAACCAGATCCCCCCTCAGCTGCCACTTCTCCCTTTGGCCATTTGGTCTCCCCTCTTTCCCTTGTTGAGGCGGACCGACCCCCTCCCTTTTAAAAAACGAGAAAACCAAGATAGGCGCCCCTGTTCCCCTCTGCCATTTTCGGCACCTCCCACATGAGCCAGTGACCTCTCCCTGAACATAGAGCATTTCCCTCAACCAAGGCAGCCCCCATTTTCTCCTTCTTACACACTGGCCGGCCACCATACACTCCTTTCATCCTCACCCGACCAGACCAGGGTCCCTCTCAGCCCCATCTTCCTCTCCATTGAACCGAGAGCCCTCACCCCCATCTTCCACAGATCTACCCTCACTCCAGCCGCCCACCATTTGGGCGAACCAGTGGTGTCTCCGCAGCAAAGCCGGCCCCGTAGCAACTCCTCCCCCACGCACGGCAGTGGCCATGGACGGCCTGCAGATGAACCACTGAACCGCTCTTGAGTTGACCCCCCGGAGTCTCATCGTCACGTGCGCCGACGCGCCACCAGCCACGACAGCTTCTTCTGCGATCTTCAACCACCCAGACAGCAACCAGCAACGGCGGTGTTGGACCCCAGAGGAAGAAGGGAAGAGCAGAAATCCGAGAGGAAGAAGGAAGACCAAGAACAGATCTAAAAAAGGATCCACTCCTTGCTGTGTTTTTTGGTGTTTTTTCAGTTCACCGCCGGCGAGGAAGGGGAGAAAGGAGGAAGTCGTGCCAGATCCCTGGTTTTTCTCAACCCACGAGCGTCCAGTGGCGGTGGCACGTGGAGGAGACGCGCTGCCACTGTACCACAATCACAGAAGATGCCCAGAATTCTCCAGCACTGTTCCCGAAGCTATTTTTGTAATTTTCAAATGTTGCTGTGTATGTCTGGATACTCTTATATTTTGATTTACTTGTTTTTGTTATTTTGTAAACGTGTAATTATGGGTGAGAAAGTAGTAAAAAGGGGTGTGTGTTTGTATTTTTTTTATTTATGTTATTGAATTATAAAAATTATAAAGATAAAAAGAATTAAGTGTTTAATTTGAATATGATTAAATATCTCAAGGTTGTATTTTCCATGAAAATAAAAGAATATGTTTTTACATATATTCTAGGATTTAATAATTGAATTATTAAAGTTTTAGAATTTGATTAATATTTTAAATTTTTAAATTATATTAAATCTTAAAGCAGCTTACTTTTTAGATAGGGTGCGTTAGGAGTATTAATATTTTTTCTAATCATAATCAATTCCTTATCTTTAAATTTCTAACAAAGACTAGTAGTAGCTTTCAATTAAATACTAGGTGACGATTTTCAAGACCCTAAACCAAGCAAAAGAATGAAAAATTACTAAATCGCCTTATTGATATCTAAATCTCAAAAAATAAAAAAAGTGAAATTAAAATAAAAATTATAAACTTTTTAGAAAATATCATATTTCTCTGTACTTATTTTTCTCTCTACATTTTAGTGCTATAATCTTAAAGCTTGAGAGCCTAGAACTTAGTTAATAAGAATGAGTTATCCAATTAAAATCCAAACTCAATTATCAAATTTAATATGATATCAAAAAGTTTAAAAGCCCAATTAAATTTTTTTAAAAATTTAAGTCATTATTAATAGAATCTAAAGTCAACTATCACCTTGTTAATATCTAAATCTTAAAAAATAAAAAAGGTGAAATTAAAATAAAAATTATAAACTTTTTAGAAAATATCATATTTCTCTCTACTTATTTTTTAGGGCTATAATCTTAAGGCTTGAGAGCAACCTAATCAATAAGAATGAGTTATCCAATTAAAACCCAAACAATTATCAAATTTAATATGATATCAAAAAGTTTAAAAGCCCAATTAAATTTTTTTGAAAATTTAAGCCATTATTAATAGAATCTAAAGTCAACTATCACCTTGTTAATATCTAAATCTTAAAAAATAAAAAAGATGAAATTAAAATAAAAAATATAAACTTTTTAGAAAATATTATATTTTTCTTTACTTGTTTCTCTACATTTTAGGGTTATAATCTTAAGGCTTGAGAGCCTAGAACATAGTCAAAATGAGAATTGGTTATCCACACTACATGTCTTTAAATCTTTTAAATAGAATCCAAACTCAACAATCAAATTCAATATGAAATCAAAAAGTCTAAAAGCCCAATTAAAAAATGAAAATTTAAGTCATTATTAATAGAATCCAAAGACAACTATCAAATTGATGATATCCAAATCTCAATAATTAAAATTTAAGGAAATAAAATAAAAATAATGTAGAAATTGTTTTATTGAGAAATAAATAAACGAAAAATGAAATCCATATATATTAAAAAAAAAGTGAAAAAAAAGTGTGTGAGAAAAGTGGTAAAATTAAAGGCCCAATTAAATATATTGTATTTTACCTAATTCTATGCACTGTTTTCTTTTCTTTTTTTAAAGAGATTCAGATATGATCAATCGTTTTTAAGGATAAATGGACTTAAATAAAAGAACCACAAAGTTTGGGGGTTATAATATAGAGTTCCTTGAATTAAAATTCTTACACTCTACCTTTGGATGGAAGCCACCAGTTTAATCCATGAAAGCCAGCTCCGAAATCCTACAAATACACAAGTGAACAAATACGCCTTTTTACACTATGTTCGGATGGGGAAAAAAAAAGGTGAGGAAAAATAGGGTTGATAAGGGAAAATAAAGAAAGGAAATGATGATATTTCAAACTTTCTCTTGTTCCCTGCACCGCACGTCAAATGAAATCTATTTGTTTGTTTTTATATATTAAAAAATAAAAAATATTATTTTAATATATTTTAAATAAAAAATACTTTAAAACACAATTACCATAAACACCCGGGATGGCTATTGACTTTTCCAATAGCTTCACATGGCGAGATATATATTGTTTGAGAGGTTAACTTCAAAGGTTCCACCTCTTACCAATTAAAGCCAAAAACGATGCAATATTTCAAAGGTTTTGTGGAAAATTGTATCCTGGATTGTGAAGTCTGGGGTGGCTATTGACTGCTCCATTTGCTTCACATGGTTAGATGCTTGAAAGTTTAACTTCGAAGGTTCCACATGCTACCAATTAACGCCAAAAACTATGCAATATTTTAAAGGTATTTTTTTGGAATATTCTATCCCGCATTGAGACGTTTTCTGCTCTTCCATTCCATTTTTTTCTCGGAATGAACCAATACTTTGCCCGTCGCCATCGGATTTATTTTTGTTTTTTCAAAAAAAGGGGCTAAATGTTCAAGCGATAAATAACAATACCCTATTCGTTACGTAACTTAATGAGATTTATTTTATGCAAAATAACTAAATAGAGTTTTCAAAATCAATTTTGTGGACTCCTAGATCACATAGCTCTTGCATACTATCGCTTGACTAAAGTCAAAGTGGTGCAGCTAGGCTTCTGGATTTCAAAACTGTGAAAGTGCTGTCTTCGTAAGTAATTAACTCAATTGCAGAATTATTAACAAACTATTGTAAGAATAATTAAAATGACAAGTAGCAAATAAAACTGAGTCTTCAAATCTTAATAAACTGATTTCAAAGCAACATGGAAACAAAAGATCGGATTTACATTCATGGTATTAGGGTTATGTACATGAATTGTAACTTATATGTAATTGTATTGATTATTTGTTATTTTTTTTTATTTTTTTTTGTTATAATCTTCTCTCGTTTTGCTCTCTATAACTTTTTTTAAAAATATATTGAAAACTGAAAGTAAAAAACCAGTTATGATAAAGATATCTCATCATAAAAATAAAACAATATTTTTATTAAAAGAGATTACACCCAACATAAAATTTAAAGAGATCAAATCAAGAGACAATCAAACCTTGACATGAAAATTTAAATGGATCAAATTAAAACACGTCTAAATACAATATAAAATCTAAATGGATTGATTCAAGAACCGATAACAATCTCCAAATGAAATTAAAAATGGATGATTGAAAGGAAATTGTTGTCGAATGGATGAGCTCCCCTTTAAAATAACAATATATGTCATTAGTTCAATGAAAAGAAAATTGTTATTAAATTAAAATAACAAGGTTGTCTTCTAACCCCCCCCCCCCCCCCAGCCTGAGGGTGCATGAAAGCCTCTACTACTCCCCCGGCTCCGGTGTCCCTTACCTTGAAGGAGGCTTAAGCACAATAGATTCTGTTTAGGGAGCCCCCTACACTGAGGCAAAACGAGGGTCTATCGCGTGTGTAGATGCTTGGACAAATTTCTCAATTCTTGGGGGACATTGGTGGGTGGAGGGAGAGTTGCCTCTCTGCCTAACTGAGAGTCACGTTAAAGAATGACTTTAATTCCATAGTTTAAGTTATTACATAAAATTTTAAAATATAATTTATATTATTTTCTTAAAAAAATAGTACATTTTTTCTCAAGTTTTTTAACCTTTTATCTGGGCTATCATATATATAGCAATGCCCTTAGTCTTTCGTTGATGGCTCAACAAGTTGTGTAAAAGTCATTGATTTCTGGTACCGAAGATACGTGTTAAGACCGTTAGCAGTGACAGCGATTGGTCTAGATCTCCTATAAAAGGAAACCCGAACTCATTAATTTGATTCACAGGCAACCATACATCAAAATAGTTTTGTGAGATAACTTCTGAGTGTTTATCAAATAAGAAAATCACAGCAAGTAGACATGGCAACTGCTACCCGTGTGTTGTTTTTTATGGGGCTTGTCATCAGCCTGGTCTCAGTAGCTTCTGCCATTTCCGGGACTGCCACTTACTACAACGTTTATGTTCGTGAGTATTCTGATCAGAATATTCATATATATAAGACTTTGAACATGTTTCTTTATATTTTGAGAGAATCAGAATAAATAAATGTGTGATAGGCATCGAATCAATGGTTAAACTCATTAATTCATTTATTTTCTGGGCAACACTACAGCATCTGCATGCTATGGATTCCAAGATCAGGGTGTGATGATAGCGGCTGCAAGCGATGGACTTTGGGCCAATGGTGCTGCATGCGGGAGAATGTACAGGGTGACCTGCCAAGGTCCTACAAACGCCGGTGTTCCTCAGCCCTGCAAAGGTGGCAGCGTCACTGTCAAGATTGTTGATCGATGCCCATCCCCCGGATGTCAAGCAACCATTGATCTCTCTCAAGAAGCCTTCTCTCAGATTGCTGACCTTAACGCTGGAAAAATTAACATTGATTACACCCAGTAAGCCTAACTGATCACTTCTTCTAGCTAGCTAGCATGTATATTTATTTATTTAATTTGTTTCTCTTATGTATGAATACAATTCTTCGTTTTGATTTACAGAGTTTGAAGTCATCAAAAGAGAAATTACTTGAAGCTACCAGCAGGATGTTGGCGAGTAGAAATTAATAAGCATGATATTATTATTGTTGCATTAATAAAAAGCATCATATGTGGAAAATCTTACATTTTCCAATATATTATGATATTAATTTACTGAAATAATACTTTTCCTGTTGGTAGAATAAAATTACACTGGAGGACTATTCTCTCTCTTCTTGTCTCGTTCAAACACTCGATCATAATATGTGATTTTCTACTGGATAAACACCAGAAGTCTCTTTCAAGCAAGCATATATGTTCATATTAATGATGAACATTTTAATTCTAATCTTGAGATTAGCATTCTTGAAAATTTTATTAAATTATTTTTAATGTAACAAATCATTATGGAAATCAAAACCAACAGTCTACACAGCTGCGACTGCATTTTATTTAAAATGCAGTCCGCAGCCGTTTAGTAATAACAAAAATTATTTTACTGTGCATGGGGTCCACGTGTTTTTTGCGTTTAAAACGCTGGAAAAGAAAAAGTTACGAAAACCTGCTTTGCATGCACTGTAGCGGATTAAAAAACTGCGGACAGTGCAATTCACTTGCACTGTTCACGACATGCACTGTTCACGTGAACAGTGCAATTCACTTGCACTGTTTGCAGGTTTTTTTTTTAAGTGTGTTAATTGTATTAATTTTTTTCTAAAAAACTAGTTTAGAGAATTAAATTCATTCGCGATGTGAACAATATTTTTTTCTCGAAAAACCAGTATAAAGTGAATTAAATTCACGCGCACAGTAATATCAATTTTATATCTAATAATATTTTATCTAATTTTATTACACGCTCAAAAAGTTATGAAAACTATAGTTCTTATCGGATGAATTTTGGACGTAATGGAATTATAAATAGTTTAATGGAATAATAAAAAATATTTTATATAAAGTATTATTTTTTCATGATGTAATAAGAGTAATTAATTTTACAATATTTAAATTTAAAACAATCAATATTAATATATTTTTTTAAAAATTATTTTATAACTTCAATTTCAAAAGCATTCTTAACCAAACACATTAAACTACTTTTTCTTCAACTTCAATTTCAACTACAGTTTTAACAAAACACCTAATTTTTCAAACCAACCTCAAATAAAAGTACTTTTTATAAAATAATTTTTTTTAAACCACAACCACAACAGTTACCGCAATACCAAACATATTTTTAATACCCCAATTAATTAACCTAAAAACATTCATTTCCATCACAGTATATATATATATATATATATATATATATATATATATATATATATATATATAAAATGACAATTTCCTAACAATTGGTAGGGTTAGACGGTGCTTGTTAGTTACGTCCATAGAGAGGGGGCGGTTCTAGAGATTTAATTTCCTAGCAAATATATATAGGTGTTGGTAGTGCTTTGACTCCTCAATAGGAATTCGTTAGTTACGTCCACAGAGAGGGGGTGCCTCCAGATATTTAGAGTGTGTTTGGTATTGCGATAGTGGTTATGGTTATGGTTTAAAAAATTGTTTTATAAAAAGTATTTTTAGTTGTGGTTGGTTTGAAAAAAATAGATGTTTGGTTAAAATTGTGGTTGAAATTGAGGTTGAAGAAAAAATAGTTTAATGTATTTGGTTAAGAATGTTTTTAAAATTGAGGTTATAAAATAATTTTAAAAAATATTTATTAATATTGATGGTTTTTAATTTAAATATTGTGGATTTAACTATTGCGTTAACATCATGAAATAAATCATACTTTATATATATAAAAAAATTTATTGTTCTATTAAACTATCTACAATTCCATTACGTACAAAATTTATCTGACAAGAATTACAGTTTCCATAATTTTTTAGCGTGTAATAAAATTAGATAAAATATTATCATGTATAAAATTCACTCTAAACTAGTTTTTTTTAAAAAAATTAACACACCTAAAAAAAAAGAGGTCCACGCAGTGCAAGTGAACAGTGCAAGAGAATTGCACTGTTCACTATTTTTAACATGAACAGTGCAATTTTCTTGCACTGTTCATGAACAATGCATCACTTTGCATTGTTCATGTTAATTGCACCGTTCAATTAACGTGAATAGTGCAAAAAAAGCAAGGAATAGATACTTTGTAAATACTGCGTTTCCAACACAGAGAAAAAGTAGGACCCAATAAACAATATACTATATTTTTATTTAATCAAACAACTACGACTACATTTTAAATAAAACACAACTGAAGCCGTAGACTAAACGGGCTCTTAATTTCCTAGCAAATATATATAGTTGTTGGTAGTGCTTTGACTTTAATTAAAAAAAAAAACTAAAAGGGCTCAGGAAAACACTATAACATGTGAGTAAATCTACTGTGGATTCAAACAGTATTTTTTGTTATAATCTCCTTATTCTCTCATTTCTTCGCGCGTGATTTGATGCCCTCACTTGCTTTCTTCCCTGCACTTGCAGCTTGATCGAAGCTTCAAATTTTGGTGAGTTGATGTGATTGGTGTGATTGATTGCTTTTTAAAGGGGCTGGCTGCAGAGATATATATTTTAAAAACAATTGTTTAGGGGAATTCATGATATGCGAATATTTATATTATAGCTTTAAATCTTTAGCATTTGATCCTCCTCCTAGAAATATGAGTTTCATTTTCGAGCAACAACAATGGAAGATACAAAAAGAATCTAAAGGAAATAAAAATATTTTTATTTTTTTAATATTAAATATAAAAAAACTAGACTGAGTGTTTCACTGTGCAAGTCCACCGTGAAACGCTAAGCAATATTCTCCTTTTTTTTTCTTTTTTTCTTTTTGTTTTTTTTGTTTTTATTTTTTTCTTTTTCTATACCTTTATGGTTTTTTTTTGCCTTTTTTTTGTGTTTTTTTTCTTTTAATGAACTTTTTTTTGTTTAATTTAGTTTGTTAATGTTATTTTTTATTTAGTTATCAGATTTTCATGACACGGATCCCGGGTTTGACAGATTAACCTAGTTTGACAAGTTAACTCGAATTTATTTTTTTTTCTTTTTTTCTTTTTAATTAATAGCATATACTAAAATTGTTCAGTGTTTCACTGTGCAGTCCACGTGAAACTCTAAGCTGTTTTTTTAATTTTTTTTTTGTTTTTTGCTTTTTATGCCTTTATGGGTTTTTTTTTTCTTTTTTTCTTTGTGTTTTTTTAATGATTTTTTTTTTAATTTAGTTTGTTAATGTTAATTTTTTTTAGTTATCAAACTTTCATGACACGGATCTTGGATTTGACGGGTTAACCTGGTTTGACGAGTTAACCCAGAATTTTTTTTTTGCTTTTTTTAAAGTTTGACGAGTTAACCCAGAATTTGTTTTTTTGCTTTTTTTCTTTTTAATTAATTTTTTTCATTTAGTTTAGTTTTTTAATGTTAAATTTCTTTCTAATTAATTATCAGACTTTCATGACACGTATCCTGGGCTTGACAGGTTAACCCGTCAATTTGTTTTTATATTTAGTTGTCAAACTTTCATGACGCGAATCCCAAATTTGACGGGTTAACCTGGTTTTAAGGGTTAACCCAGTTAATTCAGATTCTTTTCTTTTTCTTCATTAGTTTTTCTCTTCCTGTTGGTTTTTTTCTTTGTTTTTTTAACTAATCTGTTTAATTATCACACTTTTATGACACGACTTTGCAGCCAGACTCACATTCAAGGCTCTTGGGTCTGGTGTTGCAGCCAGACTCATTTAAACTTGAGTCATGTAAGTTTAATAATATTATTAGTATTATAAATATTACTCTTGGGTCAAACGTTGCAACTAAACTAAAGGTTTTTGAGCATATCTTTGCAGAAAGACCTAACATTCTTAGATCTTAACATTTTTTTGATATTTTTTATGCAAGAAAAAAAATTTAACCTGTGGCGCGTGCCTTTGTTTTTTTTTTTTTCTTTTCCTTTTTAAGCCTTTTATTGTGGATTGCATAGTACAGTCCTCAGTGAAAAAGCTGATGCCTTTAGTTTTTTTTGTCTTTTTTAATTTAGTTTCTTAATATTAAATTTTTTCTATATAATTATCAGACTTTCATGACATGGATCTCAGGTTTGATGGGTTAACCTAGTTTATTCAGATTTTTTTTCTTTTTCTTGATTAGTTTTTTTTTCTTCCTGTAGGTTTTTTTTTTTCTCTTTGCTTTTTCCTTTTTAATTTATTTCATTAATAATTAATCTTTTTTCTATTTAGTTATCACACTTTCATGATACGAATTTCAGGTTTGACAGGTTAACCTAATTTGGCAAGTTAACCCGGTTGATTCAGATTTTTTTTCTTTTTTCTCATTAGTTTTGTTCTTCCGATTTCATCTTTTAATATTATATGCAGTCCACAGTGAAAAGGCTGAAGCCTTTAGTTTTTTTTTTTTTGCTTTTTTTATGCCTTTCACTGTGAACTGCACAGTGCAGTCCACAGTGAAAAGGCTGATGTTTTCTTTTTTTCTTTTTAATTAATTTTTTTTATTTATTTTGTTGATATTAATTTTTTTTTCTATTTAGTTATCAAACTTTCATGATATGGATCTCAGGTTTGACGGGTTAACCTAGTTAATTTAGATTTTTTTTTCTTTTTCTTTATTAGTTTTTTTCTTCTTATAAGTTTTTTTTCTTTTATTGTTTCTTTTTATTTAATTTTTTTTTATTTAATTTAGTTCATCAATATTAAATTTTTTTTCTATTTACTTATCGACTGATGCTTTTAATTTTTTTTCTTTTTGTTTTTTTGCTATTTTTATATCTTTAACTGTAGACTGCATATTGAGTCCATAGTGAAAAGGCTGATGCCTTTTTGTTTTTTTTCCTTTTTAATTAATTTTTTTCATTTAATTTAGTTATCAAACTTTCATGACACAGATCTTGGGTTTGACGGGTTAACTTGGTTTGACCGGTTAGCCCAGTTAATTTTGTGTTAACCTGTCAATTTTTTTTTTCTATTTAGTTATCAAACTTTCATGACACGAATCCAAGGTTTGACGGGTTAACCTGGTTTGAAGGGTTAACCCAGTTAATTCAGATTTTTTTTTTCTTTTTCTTCATTAATTTTTTTCTTCCTTTTGGTTTTTTTTCTTTGTTTTTTTCTTTTTAATTAATCTATTTAATTAAAACACTTTAATGACACGACCTTGCAGCCAAACTTACATCCAAGACTATCGGGTCTGGTATTGCAGTCAGATCCACTTAAAATTGGGTCATGCAAATTTAATGTTATTATTAATATTATAAATATTACTCTTGGGTCAGGCGTTGCAGCCATACCCAAGACTCTTGGGTATAGCTTTGCAAAAAAACCTAATTCTTTTAAATCTTAACTTTTTTTTGATATTTTTTATGCAAAAACCATTGACTCGCGGCATCGCGCGAGTTATATATATATATATATACCCACCACTATGCTTAGTGGAATATTAGTGCCACCATTTATGCCATGTTTTTTAAGGCTTTATTGTCCCCTCCATGTTGACAATTATGCTGGAGGGGCTCATCATGTTTGCCTATAAAAGAGGCATGTTTTGGAGAGCAATGTGAGAGTGAGAGAGAACGTGAGTGTGTGAAGAGAATAAAAAAAAAAGAAGAAGAGCTGCGATGGCAGCAGCCTTGCTGCCATTGCAACAGCTGTGTGTGAGAGCTGGGAGTAGAGTAGAGTGGATGTAATTCTCCCCCTCCATGTATTTATTGTATTCTTTCTCTATCTCTAATAAAATAAACTTTTCCCGTAGATATAGGCGATTTGCCGAACCACGTAAAATATTGTGTCAGTGTGCTTAACCTCCAATGAGCAACTATCAGAACACCACCGGTCCGCGCATGGGGGAGCCGGAATCCCCAGCACCAATCACAAGGTAATTTTATAGATCAATGTTGAGGGCAATTATTGCCAAAGAAAATAAATTTTGTATCTTTCAATTAGTGTGTCATTAGCCAACTAATTACCCTTGTTACGCCGGCCCGGGGTT
>Ga0325410_1005373_pt1 | contig 14134 bp, 4 predicted proteins | sample PopdelMetagenome_16_FD_206182 | JGI IMG/M metagenome (GOLD analysis project Ga0325410, IMG submission 206182) | Populus deltoides microbial communities from Bellville, Georgia, United States - Xylem-PdIQD-R3 | ecosystem: Host-associated > Plants > Phyllosphere > Stem > Wood/Secondary xylem... | reverse complement strand
TAACCTAATGATCCAATAACTGAGAAGTATAATAACTATATTAGATAACCATTCCTTCTTCTTTACGTTGTGCTAGGAAGAAGGGATTATTCCTCGACTTCAATTTAAGCAAGAGCTTAATTAATTTGCTCACTTGGCTAATTACGAGCAGTAAAGTATTAGCTGTGCTAATCAAAGACTTCGCATTATACCCTCTGTAAATCTGGAAAAAAAAATGAAAAAATAAAAAAACCAACAAGGAAAAGAAAAAAAAAATGGCAACACTCTAATTATGGACACGAGATGGTCGGCTGTGAGATATGTCTGAATCAACCACACAGCATGTAAACAATTAAGAAAAAAAAAAAAAAAACTTTCTGCCACTCCATAAAGAAGAAAGTAAAGGCATGGATATATAAAATTAAAGGTATCATGCATGCTTAATCAGCTACAGTTGATTAGGGTTTATGACTTAGAGCCGCCGGTGATCGGTTAATGGGAGCATCTATATACAATTATTAGTGTAAGGCAAATTCCCTACCATACAATCCAATGTCATGAACCTCCTAAACAACTTGATTAAGAGAATAAATTAAAGGATGAAAAGGAGCAGCAGCAAGTCCAAATCACAACCAACTCTGATCATCAAAGCGTAAGCAATCTCTTTTCTAATCTCCAAAGTCGAAGGCATCACTTTACAGGCTAATGTTCCATGTGTTACCTCCCAAGTGGTATACAAGTTCTTCAAAATAATTGCTTCCAGTGTGCGACTGGCACCAATGAAAAAGCAGATCGATGTAGCTAGTAGGCATATGCAGATATATAATTAAGGAATTGTGAGGAATAAACAGGTTACCATCATTAATGAACGAACGAAAGGGCCATGTAGAAAAAGCAATCTTCCAAGTAAATTATGCACTCCCCCATCAAGAGAAAAGATGGGTTTTGATAGGCTAAGGTGCTTTTTCCTGTTTTTCCTTTCTTTTGCTTTATGTGTCAACCTTATGGAACAGCTATGAAGCCATGCAAACTGGTCCCCTGTATGCTACTTGCGTTTCATGCTCTTTTTGGTTCATAGTTGATGCTTACTTTATAACAACCCAGAGGGAGGGAGGGAGGGAGGGAGGGAGAGGTGTCATCAATGGAAGGGTCTTCCAGCTAAAGTTACAGGAGGCAGCTCTTGGGAAATTTAGAAAACCTCACTAACCTCCCTGCATGTGGTGGCCTAGGCGTGACAATATTCAATTTTTCTTTTTGGGACCACCCTATATTTTTTTTTCTTCCTCTGAGTTCTACTTTTCAATTTTCCTTTTAGAGCTTTTTTTCCTTTTTCCTGTTTAGTTTAGTTTCCAACATACTTGACTGCTCAAGAGCTGACCCGGTTTAGGGCTAATTAAGATAGTACTGTATTACTGGGTCAATTATTTTGTTTAAAACAACATAGTTTATTTTTCTTAATTTTTTTGAGTTGGTTGGACTGAGTCTCACCTGAATTATATCAAGTAAACCAACCAGATTGTGGACAATATTCTGATAACACATCTAAATTTGACGAGTTATTATCCAAAATAATTTGAAGTAAAACCCGGCTCGAGTCAGATTCCAAGTCATATTTTTAGTTGCTCTTACTGTATTATTATATGATACAGTTAAAAGCGTGGCCTAGCTAGTTGTTCAGCAGACGTATTCCACAAATTATCGTCCATAGTGCCAAACATATTTTAAGAAAATAATTAATTTATGTAGAATAATGGATCAAGTAAGTATTATTTAAAAAATATATTGTTTAATAAAAAAATATCTCCACCGTTTAAAATTAGAAAAGAATTGTATTGTATGATGGTTTATGGCATCCTAGAATCCTAGTCACATAAAGAAAATAGTGGGGTTGCAAGCAACTGGAGGAAGTAGCTAGAGATTTAACCCCTCTATAAGTATTCCTCTCTTCTTGTATATATCCTCCCATATCCTTCCTTCTCCATGAAACCTTCAACCAGAAGAAAGATGAAGAGGCAACTTCAAGCCCTAAACAAGTGCATCGCCGCGAGCGGATATACCTAATCATGCACCACTAGTAGTTGAAGCTGCCAGCATGATCTGAGCTTTCCTTAATTTTCCTATACGGGAAAGACTAGATCATGTGGTAGTTTCATCTATTGATGGTAGCATGGAAAACCCTAATCAGCTTAAACCCTATTTTCATCCACTGATCTTTTTCTTCAGACCCCCCCATTAGGAATCTGTCTTGGAAAGAACACTAGGTAAGGTATGTCATCTTTCATCTTTTTCTGTTTGATTTTTTTTCTGATCTGTGTATATATATATATATATATATTCCTTTATTGTCCTGTTTCTTCTTTCTCTGACCACCTTCTGCTCTTTGATGTTGGGATGCTTCTTTTGTAGTATCTGAAGTTGTTTATGGACTATGTCTGTGTGTTCTCCTTTTCTACTAGCGAGATGTGATCTCTTAGGGTTGTAACCTGTAGGAGACAAATTTTTTGTCTTAGCTTGGTTGGTGCTTTTGAGATCTATCTTCTTGTGCCTTGAAGAGAGTGTGCTTTTATATTCCTCCTGTACGGTCATGTCAATTTCTGATACTGTGTGTGGGAGGCGTGGGAATATGGGAGTGGAGGTCCGGGGTGGGTTTTGTTCACGAGTCAATAAAATTGTAATCATGAAAATGGCTAAGTAATGACTGCAAATGCATGAAATAATGGACCAGTCCATATAATGATGAACCAACAAGACATAAATCTTTGCAACTGGGTCTGAATAGGGCCTCAGATCTGGTAGAGGACAAGACAGCTTTTCTCCTCCTTGTCATCTTCGTTTACAACTGAGGAAATTCAAGCACCACAGGTGAGATCATACATATTTCTTTTATTGATGATGAAGAAACAAACAGATTAGTCTTGGACCTTGTAAGCACACCCCCTAGTGGAACCTCACAGCTCCAGGGATCCCACTCTAGAATGCAACAAAACCCATTTTTGGATTCTCAAAATCTCTCAGACAACCATATTTGTGGAATTTTTTAAGAACATGAAAAAAATGAAGTGTAGAACCAGTTTTATTTCTCAGTATAGATGCAGGATGGATATTGTCAATTTGTAATGGATCTCGAATTTTAATATAAACTTTGTATCAAATATGGTTACACCAAGTGATTAATTAAAAAAAAAACTATACCAAGCCATTAATTTTATGTTCTATTCTTGATTGCAATCATTATATTAACATCTAATTAACCGACCTTCATCAAATATTTCAACTAGATGACGAATTCAAATAAATTAAGGTCCAAGTAGAAGGAAAGCATATATACAAATGGTTTCTTATCTCTTGGTTAATCAGTCCATATTTTCTCTACGTTTTTCCATTTTTCTTCAAAGAAACAACAAATATATATAGTGATATTGTCTCCAAATTCGTTGTTCTTGACTAATATTAAGCATTTCTTTCTTGCTTTCTATCCTTTCTTTTGTTGGGATGAAGTATAAGCTCTTTGAAAGAAGCTAGTATGGTCAATTTTCGACGCCATGAACGTCATGGCACTGCCTAATTAATATGTGGAGTCATAGAATTTCTTCCTCCGATTTGGATATCTCTATCATTATATTAGACGGTGCATGCCTGTCTGGTGAGCTAGAGTCGTTGTTGTGATAATTTAAGGGAAGAATATATTTTTTCTGACTTGAGAGTACTGTCAGCTCCTAATTACATACTGACTTTTTTTTTTTTTGTGATCCATGCTTCATTTGTTTAACAAAAACTCTGTTAACTAGTATCTCAAAACTAAATTAATAGTTGAGAAATCTATTAAAAGACTTAACTAAATGGCTTAAACATTGGATTAAGCGATCATTTAATTATCTCTAGAACTGCAGCTTTCATACAAAATAAGAATGGTGAAACCATGTATATAGAAGGAGGGAACCTTCCTGTGAGTGGCACTCCATCAATGTTCAAGACAATCTCGTGTTTCTGATCATACTTGGGTTGTTGTAAGATGTCATGTTTTGTCTCTGTTTGGAAACTCGATTTGGCTCGGCTCCATAAAAGCTTTATAAGATTCCCAAAAGCCACCCACATAGAAGAAAGGTCACCAATCTGCCTCTCTTCACGGGTTTTCTTTTTGTCTTCATGTTAACTCAGGTACAGGAACACATGGTTTTTGGGTTCCTTGATAGGGTTTGTTGCAAGCCATTAATGGGACTTTCACATGAAGTCAACTAACCCTAGCAGGCATCTTCTCGACGCTGGCATCGTTTGGTCAATTACTCAAGTGGGTGACAGGCACATGGGTTAGAGTAGGATGTGACATCTTATGCCCAGTACAAACCTTCTTCATAGGCAGTTATTTCAAATTTCAAGGATTTGAACACTTGAGGGTAGGAATATTAAAGTCTAGGTTGAAAGATATACAGATAGGTTTTCTTTCGTTTTTAAAGAGTGACGTGAGCCTTCTCTCTGCGTCCCTGTTTAGTACCAATAATAATGTTTTAGCATCCAGCAGCATATTGAGGTGGGTGATCACTGTTTTCTTAAAAGAATGGCTTTGAAAAATGCAAGATCTTATCCATGAAGCTTGTGGATTTCTACCTCTCATGGAACACTACTACAATGAAGCTTCTTCTTGGAAAAAAAACAAGATAGTTCTTGATCAATTCAAGAACTCGCATGACTTGCAGCTATAAATTGAAAACAATAGAGTACGAGTTACTGTGACTCAAAGAAACGCACAGCTGGTTTATATATATATATATATATATATATATATATATATATATATATATATATATATATATATATATATAATTTCAAAACTGGCTGTATAAATGGTGTCTGCACAACTAGAGATATACATGTCTGACCTGCGCAACTCATATGGGTAAAAAAAAGAACTCGTCTTTTTTGCTAGCTAATTATTTCTTCATTTAGTCTCTCAATTTGTCTTTTGTACAATAAAATTAAATACATTATAAAATATTCGATGATGACGTATTGTGATGCTATATTAGTAAAACCAATTAAATTAAAATTATTGTTAAAGACATAATTTAAATTATATATTTTTTAAGAAATTAAACGCTTGCTTTGGAAAATTAAATAAATTGTTTAATAGATAAGTTAATTAAAAAAATCTGAGGTAAGTTGATTTAAAATATTTAAAGTTATTTTTGTATTTTAAATTAAATTAGTAATCTATCTTAAAAATCATCACTTTTCATGATTTTATAAAAATCACCTTCCACTCTTACAAACTCTGAAAAATTAAGGAGTTGATTTTTAAGATTTTTATCAGATGTTTTTTTAGTGTTTTACTCATCATATTCAAAAACCAGAATAGCTTCATAATTAACTCTGGAGAAATATCATTCTCCAACTCATATTGATTTTAGTTAAGTTACCCTTTTATTTATTTTTATGTTTCAAAAACGTTTTTTTAAAAAATTAAATTTATTTTTTGTTTTAAATTAATATTTTTTAGTGTTTTCAAATTATTTTGATGTGCTAAAATAAAAAATAATTTTTAAAAAATAAAAAAATATATTATTTTGATACATTTTCAAGTAAAAAGTAGTTTGAAAAACAACAACAACCACACTCTCAAACAGGCCCAATCGACAAGCTTTTTAAATGGGAAAATTAAAGTTGAAAGTTTTAAGTTATTTGGGAAGAAAGAATTATTAAAAAATAGCAGATGATATAGTTAATTATATAGTCATTTTGTACTTCTGTACACACTTATTATGATAAAAATTTCCATCCAAACATACAAAATCTTAAGATTAATTTTGAGAAATACAAAAAATATCTCTCTTAAATATAAATTTATACTACCACAATTGAACAAGAGCTTGAATGCATGTCACATTGAAAAAAGTTATAAAATTATTAAGCAAAAAAAATATCAAATACAAGGATCTACAAATCCTAATTAATTATACCTTGCACAAACCAAGAAAGTGGTGACCATTTCATATGAGTTGGAGTCATACAGCCATCGAACTCACTGAATTTTTTTTCCCAGAATTCATTTCTTGTTTTACGTACATTTCGGTGATTTTTTTTATTTCCTAGGTTTTTGTTTCTATATATTAATATATTTTTTATTCATATAAATTAATTTTAAGGTTTCTTCTCTTGATGGAAATTTCTTTCCATAAAAAAAATTAAAAAAGGACTAGTTGGATACACACACACTCTAGATTGTTGTTATATAAAAGCAGTTTGATTGACTTGATCTTAAAAAGATTGTTAGTGAATAAATTTCCGATTTTGTTGTTAATGATGCTTAGAAAATTAAAATCACATTGTTAATGAAGTTTACGTTATAAAGTCGAATTCATATGTAGAAATATATGCACAAATATTTCATTATTCTTAAGACTATATAAGAACTCTAAAGACTATTTGAATAATCCTTTTAAGTGAACTTCATTTTCTTCTTTTGTTTGATTTCCATGCAATGTCATCAACACTAAAATATTATCAAATAGAAATGAAATTATTGATTAAAAAAAAAATATTAGTACTTTTCGATGCTAATATCTATGACATCTGTATGTCTGACATTTATATGGTAATTACTAATGAAAAATATTTCAGCTGTAATTGTTGATAAAATAAAAATAATAAAAAAATCAAAAAATATTATCTTGGTGATTTTGTTGGTAAGATGACATGTCATCATTTATTGACAAGCTTACCGAAAATAATTTTTCATCGTAATATTTCGTTGGATAATTTAAAAGTGTTATAACATATAATATTAGCCTCATCATTCCTTTTTTTTTCCTTCTTCCTCCTCTTACTTTTTAACTACTAATCCAAATAGCAACCGCCTCGCCCCGCCTTATTTTGCCATAAATCTGGGCTGCATCATCGCAAATTCAACCATTCAATATTTTATAATGTTAGCATTATTATCTTGGTATATTGTTTTCTAAATATTCTGTATACTAAGTTAGCAAACCTACTTATTTAATATTCTTTTACAGATTATCATGGACTAGCACAATTGTTTTTTTTTTCATTTTGGTGTTAATTTCCCCCCCCCCCTTTAATTTGATCATTTTTAGGCTAATTGGTGGTCAATTGCATCCAATTTGTTAAGAAAATGATATAATTAAAAGAATGAAAACCAAATTAAAAATGAAAAGAGAAACTAAGTGGTAGTTTTAAAATTAGTAAGATATGTTTAATTTAGTTCTCAAACTTTTACATTAATAGCATTTTGTTGCCTTAAGTTTTTGAAAATTTAATTGGTATAAAACTTTATTTTTCTTATTTTTAGTTTCTGGTTTGAGAGAAGAGAGAGAAAATTTTTTGATTCTGGTAGTAGAGAGAAAAAGTTTCGGTTGACGCTGCTTCTTGCAACCAAAATGATCGACTTTGGTATAAACAAGTTTCATTTTATAAGAGGGGTTCTATTTGGATGTTTTTTTATAGGATTATTATAGTCTCATGATCCTGGCTGATGGGTTTCGTTAATTATCATATATTTATTTAAGTCAATTTAATATATTGTTATTTTAATATTAAATAAAAATATTATTTATTATATCATTATCCTAATATTTTTTTAAAATATCATCTAATATATAGCAAGGTTTATATTCATGATCAAAATCTTTTTTTAAAAAAACCACGTTAGTTAGGTCTTTTTTTTGAAGTTCAATTTTTTTTTCTTTGGATCCATTATCAATGATCTAGTATAATTCTAGTACGAAAATACCATCATATTAAAAAATTATTTTCTAAGGTTATTATCCAAAGCCCAAAACATAAAGTTAGATATCCAGAAGTTCATGACCACAAGCCCAAAATCGGTTCCAAATGGGTGTGGTAAAGGAGCTGAAGAAAACCCCGTCACTGTCACTGCTCGCGAAGGCACTGCCCTTCAACACTACAGTCTCCACGGATAAAGTTTGGAGCTTTATCAATCTTTAATGGGTCCCATCTCAAAATGGGATTAAGAAAAGAAAGAAAGAAAGACATCTCCTGACCAACTGGAGCTTGTGGTGGTGGGGCATTCCATTTTAAAATTTTCAAGACAGTAAGGTACTCTTCTCTTTCCGTTTGATTCTGTCTCTTTAAGTTTTTACTTTTCAAACATTCTTTTCTGTGTCTCTACACGACCAATATAATACTTTGCTCTTTCAATCTTTTATTACTTCAAAAAAAAAAATCAAGGCAAAAGATTTCATATTGAACAATATATGGGAATTGGCCAAAGTAGAGTTTCTTGGTAGTGATTGTTGTGGTAGCATTTGAAGATGCCTAGAAATGTGAAATGGGGATGAGGGGGCATGTAATGCATACCATTTGCTTTATTATTTGATCTCAAAAGTGGGGTTTTGCTATGTTTGAAGGGGCAATTCAAGCATTGGGATTGATATAGCTAACGGTGTTTGATGAAGAGGATCACAGAAATTTTAGTTCTAATTAGCTTGGCTTGTGCTTTGTCTTAAATTAGAGACAGTCTTTGAAATTTTTACTTCATGTTTCTGTTAATATATGTAATTGATTTTATACTGGAATTGGATAGTGTTTTTTAATGGAGGCAATAGTAAAATAGTTCTCCCTGTAAGCTGGTAAATAAAATTTGCATAGAAGGGCATATCGAGACAGCATTGCATATTCAAATTTATGAGAAACTATAAACAAAGGACAAGAACAAAAGTTCATTTTAAAAATAAGGACTATTTGACTCCGAACTCCGAGTACCCTTGTAATATTAAAATCTAAATGAGAAGTTACAGAGGCACATGGAGAATACGAGGCTTAACTTCTCGAATCTGTCGCAATGGATTGTGACTCGCTTCCCTTCCAAAACTTATGCAGTTTTATCATGTCTTTTGGTGGACGGAGACGCCTTGTTATAAAATGCATCTGGTGGTTGGTATTGTGCCAAGCCACCAAACTCAGAGGTAAATTCCGAAATGAGAGTTCATGCTGTGGCATATGCCATCAGTTAGATTTCTTTTTTGATTTAAGTGTCAAATATATTATTTATGCCTCTAGGATGCCTGTAGAAGATAAATTGTTGAGCATGTGGGATCTTTAAACTGTGGATAGTGTAAAATTGATAGGAGCATAGAAGATAATAAAATTGACAAATATGGTTAAAGTTACTTTGACCATAGAAGCCATGACAGCTTTTTTATTTTTTTCAAGTAGTCACCTTGAATATTTTTTATGATGATCTCCACTGCAGACCAGAATAAAATTCAGATTCGAAGTTTCTTCTGTTGTTTCCTTGCTTAATATGTTATGCAATTAGTTTCCTTTATGGTCCCTTTGCTTCTGTGGCACCATATATTTTAGACAGTGAATGTTCCATGTAGTGCGGGAGTTGCATGAGGACTATAAGTCCAAGAACTGAAATACTAAATTGCATGTTAATCATATTCTTACACATACTCATGCATTCTTAGAAGCGTGCGCGCATGGCCATTTATATCATAGGAACAAAGAAAATAGAATAGCTAAACAAGTATTATGAATAATGATAGGGGAAACTTTTGGGGTAAAGGTCATTGGTTTGAAATTACCATTCTCAAAATCAACAGATAATTTGTAATTCCACTAGACCTTGCTTTCCATCTCTCAAAAACTCCACTCTGTAGTTTACCATTTGATGGAACTGGTCATGTGCGTGCTCACACCAGTGCATGGCGAACACTTTAAATCGTGTCTCCGTGTCAGTTCATGCATGTACATAAGTGTATATCGAGAGTGTTTGGAAATGCGGGCCAATCCGTGTTTTCAAAAATTTCAATTTTGTTTTGCTAAAAATTATTACATATTTTTTTAATGTTTTGAATCGTTTTGATGCGCTGAACTCAAAAATAATTTTTAAAAAATAAAAAAACATCATTTTGAGTATTTCGGAATGAAAAGCACTTTATAAAGCAACCGCAACCACACTCTCAAACAGTCCTCCACGTGATCAAATATCATGTCAACTACTTTGTATTCTGATTTTTGTTCATTAACCTTTTGTGTGAGTAACTTGTGCTTCAGTACAATTAAGCTACATCTCAGTATGATTTGTAAAGAAACGGGGCATATATTATCATGCATGGTGCTCTAGTCGTCCTCTCTTGTACCAGCAATGACTTCGAAGTTATTAAACCTTTCAAATGAGAATGGTTTCTTCTTAGATAGAATTTTCACAATCCATCTATGAGAATGTAGTGGTCTCTGCCAATAAATCTATGAGTTCCCATTTTGGAAAGAGCCTGAGTTAAATGACTTGACAGTTATTTCTCTCAATCAAATCCTAGGCTGAAAGGTCTCTTTTTGACCTAGCATTGCAGCCTCAGTGATGGAGGTTCCTTTAAAGTCTTTTTATCTGATTTTCTATTGGTGTGCCTGTGACAACACATAGAAGCAATAAAAGATGAGAGTTAAATTAGAACAAGAACTTTCTCATGAATCGGGAATTCCATGCAGAATATAAAGATATAAATGCAATGGCTAGATTCAGCATTTCCAGAAATTTGATTCTACATATTCTATAAAAGAAACTGCTAACAATAATCTTTGAAATCTAAATAAAACTTTCTTGTCAAATCTTTCAGCGGGGGTGTGTAAGAGAGAAGGACAAATGATTGGTGGCTATATGTTTTTAGGATCCATAAGCTGCTTGGAAGAAACTGGAATGCACTTCACAAGACAACCAATTGGCCAAGACAGAACTGCAATGCCAATGCAGGCACCCCACTGTTCCCAATTCAACCTCTCAGTGCTGGCAAACTTCTTCAGAAGCTCCACCATGATCACTTGAAGAATTATTGTAACTCCAATGATTGCCAAAAATAACTTGTTCTTATGTATCCCCTTGAATATGTTCTTCTTCTCCAGCTTCCTTGCGTTGAACTCATTAAACGCTTGGCAGAGGACAAAAGTGTTGAAGATGAGGGTGTTCTTAATTTTTTCATCCACACCAAATATGGCCTTTCCCTTGAATTGCAGAGTCAGTAAAATGGAAACCTGATACAGAGCCTGAGCAAGGAGGTTCCTCCACATGATTTTGGTAATAAGTGGCTCTGATCGACCCACAGGTGTCCTTGCCATGAGATCATTGGTGGGTTGCTCGGTAGCTAGGGCTAGTGCTCCCAAGGTGTCCATTATGAGATTAACCCACAGCAGCTGGACTGCAGTTAGAGGGACTTTACCAGAAGAAATAGCTGCAACGAAGTTGATGGCTAGGGCAGCGACATTAACAGTGAGCTGAAATTGAATGAACTTCTGAATGTTGTTGTAGACACATCTCCCCCACCTCAAAACAGTTACCACTGAGCTGAAGTTATCGTCCAATATGACAATGTCTGAGCTCTCCTTTGCCACCTCAGTCCCTTGAATTCCCATGGAGAGCCCAATATCTGCTTCCTTTAGAGCGGGGGCATCATTTGTGCCATCACCAGTGACTGCTACCACATGGCCTTTCTCCTTTAAACACTGTACCATCAGAAGCTTGTCAAACGGGGATGATCTTGCCATCACCTGGATATTGTCAATCATGGCCATTCTCTCTTCAGGTGAGTAGTTTCTGAATTGCACACCTTCTACTACAGCACCATTCTCCATGTCTTGTTCCGGACTGAGAATCCCACATTCAATAGCTATAGCTCTCGCTGTATGCACATTGTCGCCGGTTATCATTTTAACATTCACTCCTGCATTCTTACATGATTCTACCGCTGTTCTAACTCCTGGTCGGCATGGGTCTTTCAATCCAACAAAGCCCAACAAGCTCAGCCCACTTTCTTGAAGCTTCTCAGAGGCCTGCCCATTGTCTTCTGCAACTTTTTTGTGGGCAAAAGCAATGCATCGCAGGCTTTTGGATGCCATACTCTGAATTATGGCCCCAAGCTGCACTTTCTCTTCCTCATTCAAGCTTTTTAGTTCTCCATTTCTGACATAATAATTTGAACACATGGCTAGTATCATCTCAGCAGCTCCCTTCCAGTGCGTGTGAATTGTCTTCTCATTGTTTTTCCTCATCAATACTCCGCTTCTCTTTTTCTCAGAATTAAAGGTTTCTACGTGTATTATCTCACATTTTTCCTTTGTTTCATTGATATTCATTCCCAAATCCAACAGAGCCCAAGAAAGTATTGCCTTTTCAGTTGGACTACCAGTAATTTCAGGAACTAAAGTAGCATGTGATTTGTTAACAGTACCTGTTGTGTTTAAAGCAACTCCTTCTTGTAGTAACTGATAGACCTCTGATTCTATTTCAGTTAAAGAATCATCATCAATTGTCTCTTTCCCAAGCCAAAATTCTGTAACCTTCATCTGGTTCAAAGTAAGAGTGCCTGTTTTGTCTGTGCAGATTATTGTGGCTGAACCCATTGTTTCACAAGCAGAGAGTTTACGAACCATGGCATTATCTTTCATCATTCTCTTCATAGAGTAAGCCAGAGTTAGAGTTACAGCTAGTGGCAGACCTTCCGGAATTGCCACCACGACAATAGTCACGGCTGCAGCAATAATGCCCACAACTGAATCCAGCACATCACTGAACTTTGTCTGGCTCCCAGTGTATTCTTTGCGACCATTGTCATCTATAGTGTTTCCTGTAAAGTACCTTATCATCAGAACCGCAAGAACAAGGACGGCAACTGTCAATCCAACCTTCCCTATAGAAGAAGTGAGCTTGTTGAGGCGGGCTTGCAATGGAGTTTGCTCATCCAAATCATGACATATTGAACCCATCATCTCACCCCATGCTGTATTCATCCCAACAGATGTAACAACCATGAAACCAAAGCCATCAGTCACCTTTGTACCAGAGAGCAAGAAAGGGTTGTTCTTGCCATTCACCTCAACATGGTCGCTTTCACCAGTCATGCTAGATTCGTCCACCTTCAAAGAATAACCATTCAAGAACATCCCGTCAGCAGGTATCTGGTCCCCTATCTTCAAAGACACCACATCCCCCACCACCACATCAAAAATTGATAAATGATGGTGCCTTCCATCTCTCACTACTTGCACGTTTATATTGTTGCTCTCGTCAGATAACTTCTCAAATTGCTTGGATTGCTTGAAATTGCTGACAGATGAGACAGCAATAACAAGAATTATAGCAACAATAATGCTTCCTCCATCATACCATCCTTCTTTCAGGCCATGCTGTTTGATACCAAATCCCAGAGACATGATAGCACAGACCAAAAGAATAATTATGGTCATGTCCTTGAATGCTTCAACAACGAAGCTTAGAAAGCTTTTCGCAGGAGGCTTCTTAAACCTATTTGCACCAAAAACATCCCTTCTATGCGCAACACCAGCCTCCTTTGCACCATTCTTGACATCAGTTTCTAGAATTGTGGTGGCAACTTGTGTAACTCCTCCCAGTTGTTTCAAAGATTCAAGGTTCTTTCCTTTCACCATATCTGCGAGTGTTCTCTGATCAACATTAATCAGAGAAACAAGGTTCTCACGCGGGGTATCATCACGAACGTCAAGAGCAACGTAGGAGAGGGAACGCAAGATCTTGGTCCGACTCTCAAGAGCCGTCTTGGACAAAGAACCAAGAAGCCTCGTGAAGTATATGGCCGTGTAAGCCATCCTCCATCTTCTCTGATTGCGTTTTGACTCTGGTAAGAGATTTTCTCCATCAAGGACGATTTTGTCTCCAGTTTTTCGAGATCTCATAGTCATGACTACGTAGGAAAACAAGCTCAAGACTCGGGGTACTTAAAACAAGCTAGAGACAGGTTTTTTTCCTTCTTGGAGAATAACGAAAACGACAGGTTGAAAAAGTCTCAAAAGAGTTTGTAAACAGCCTCTAGGGTTTGCTTTTGTTTTTGAAGGAACAGTCGCAAAGATTTGGATGATAGAGACTGGATGGTGTTCTGCTTTATAGTAAGAGGAGAAGCATAAATGTGCGATTCGCAGGAAGTTGCAGTGTAATTTCCATGAATCTACCGTGTAATTGGTTCCAAACACGTTTTATGAAAATTCAATTTTTAAAAAAATTAATTTTTTTTTATATTTTTAGATTGTTAATGTTATAAATACATTTTAAAAAATAAAAAATATATATTAATTTAATATATTTTTTAATAAAAAATACTTTAAAAATCACAACATCTATTCGCGTCAGGTTTGTTGACTGATTTCTTCCTAT
>Ga0325410_1005371_pt1 | contig 14137 bp, 4 predicted proteins | sample PopdelMetagenome_16_FD_206182 | JGI IMG/M metagenome (GOLD analysis project Ga0325410, IMG submission 206182) | Populus deltoides microbial communities from Bellville, Georgia, United States - Xylem-PdIQD-R3 | ecosystem: Host-associated > Plants > Phyllosphere > Stem > Wood/Secondary xylem... | reverse complement strand
ACAATATTATTTGGAAAGAAACCTTCACAAAAAAATTGTATCGACAGTGCAATTTCTCTAATTAAAAATAAAAAATATTTGAAGAAATTATAAGTTAATATACTTTTTATTTTTATGTTTCAAAAATGTTTTTAAAAAAATTTGAAAGTTTTTTATTTTTTTCTTTAAATTAATATTTTTTTAGTGTTTTTAGATTATTTTGATGTAATGTCAAAAATGATTTTTAAAAAATAAAAAATATATTATTTTAATACATTTTGGAATAAAAAATACTTAAAAAATTATAACCATATTCTCCAATAGATTAATTTTCTGATTAACATAAAAAGATGAAAATGAAATAAATTGTCAAATTTCAAGTAGAGTATTTAAGGTAATTGATCGATCCTTCTAATTTTTTATTTGCCTTTTTCTAAATATTCAGCCGGTTATTGCCATAAGAAAGGAAGGGGAAAAAAAAAAAAGATGAGGAGGAAATTGCACATCTAACCAGTTCGCTGCAAAATAAACTATTCATATTAAGGTTGTCAATTTCATTTTAATAAGTGTTAAGTATTTTGTTTTTTCAATTAGAATAAAATGTTTCAGTTTTAAAATATTTCAGCGTGTCATTTCGGGGTTGTAATGTTCATATATATATATATATATATATATATAACAAACATAATTCAAATTCAAAATAAATTAATTATAAATTATGCAATACAAACACAATGTCAAACAAATATAGTTTTAAAATTTAAAATATTTATAAATAGTTAAGATTAAATAGATCTTTCACTTAAAGTAATTCAACTTAAACAAAATATCAAAATATTATGAAAGTAAAATGTTTTAACATAAATATTTTAAATATAAAGCTAAGTCGATTTCATCAAGACTAATGAGATCTAAAGTATCCCTTCTTTTACTCAAATTTCTACAAAGTATAAACATGAAAAAACAACATGAATATAAACCATATATATTAGTGATAAATCTAATTTTAAAAAATTAATATCATTGTTAATGAAAATAGTAATAATAATTTTCAATATTATTATTAATATCATTGTTATTGAAAATAGTAATGAAAAAGAGCTTTTTATACCTGGGTGGTTTAATTAATTAAATTGAATCGGGTTCAATTTGATTCAATGGCTTTTTAAGACCGGAACGGAATATGGAAAACGAAACCGGAACATTTCGGCAAAAATTTAACTGAAAAATTTGGAATTGACCGAGATTTGAAATGAGATGAAAATTATTCTGTTTTGTTCTATTTTTTGAATTGATATGAAATGTCTCAACCATTTCAAATAAAACAGAACGAAATTGACTACCTTGAGTCAAATCCTTTGATCTGATATGGTAAAATAGTAGTTAAAAACAAGGAGGGAAGTTGTTGTCTAATTTTGGAAACATAATTTCAAGCATATAAAATTGACAAGCACACATATATAAATACATAATTTTATTAAATATATGTCTAGTTATAATTTTTATTTAAAATATTTTTATAAAAAAATAAAATAATTTTCTAATTCATTCCTTAATTTAATTTATAGTGACTTAATTTATTTGTAAAATCAAGTTAACATTTGTATTTTATAAGAACATGAATTTATGCGTGGATTGTGAAGCGAGATTTGATAATTTGATATTTTGAAGAGTATCCTTAATTTATTTTTAAAATGTTATTTAAGAAATCTTATAAAACATTTAAGCTTAATTCAAAAAAGTTTTGTTTTTTTATAGACTTCAAGTATAGGTGAATAGGACTTGAGAGCTTGTCTTGAAAAAAAAAATTGTATCTTCAAGATTTTTTTTTCTTTTCTAGGTTGAGACTCTCCATTTATAGAAGTTTGTAGAGGTTCTCGAGTTATTTTTTAGATACAATTTTTTTCTTTTCTAGGTTGAGATTCTTCATTTATAGAACTTTGTAGAGGTTCTTGAGTCATTTTTCAATGTCATACGATATTATTTTATTAGTTGATCTTTATTTATAGAATATTATATTTATGATAAAATACCTTAAATATCTCTTCACATGTGTCAACTTTTCATTGTCTAATAAACATATAAGGCTCATTTATTTTTCAAGTCATTTATTTCAATTTTATTTTATCTTTTCATGTAAAATTGAATAAAAACAACAAATTGTGAAATTTGATTAGTAGAAAAGTTTTTGTTCCTATCGTTGCTTCCTCGAGACAAGTTCGCTTATACTTAAAAATAAACGGGTATATCTTGAAAATATTTTTTTATTATTAAAATTTGATTTGATCATATTAAATTTTCACATTAAATACAATATTTTATTGCGAATATAAAATACAATAGCTAAAATTAAAAATTTAGGGATGAATTTTAATTAAAATTTATTAAATCAAATAATAGAATCAAAGTTTGATATACAATTGAAAAAATTATAGATTCAAGAGACCAAAAAAATATTTTTCTGAAGCATGAATATAATCAATAATTTTGACTCGCTAAGAAGACTTTTTTTCTCTCACGGGAGTGGTTACTGTGACAATTTATTTTTAAAACATCGGTGTCCTTGGTCGATGAGTTATGACTGATAAAAAATATTAATTATTTTATCTCTTGTCTTGGTTTGCGTGCCTCCAACCTTCATTAGTTTAATCGTCCGGCGTGGGACAGAGAGCAAATATGCTTAATTGAAATAGGAAAAAACCTTTTTTAAAATATTTTTTATTTAAAAATATATTAAAATAATATTTTATAATATTTAAAAATTATTTTTAACTTTAACACCTCGAAATAATCTAAAAATATTTTTTTTCAAATAGGCAAAATTTCAGAGGCTTTGCTATAAAAGCAAGGGACAAGGGCACAATGTTTTTGTCAACAACGTACGCATTTATCTCCACGTAAGTCCAATCTCATGGCTTGTTTTTTTTTTTTTTTGCTCAGCTTCCATGCTTCTTGCTGTTTGCTAATTCAATTTATTGCACTTTTCATTCAATAATTCTCCGGTCATTCAATGCTTTAAGAAAAAGGTTTGGAGCAGGCGGTGGGATTTTTCTTTTTCTTTTTTTATCAAAGGCTCTGATGGGAGGTCTGCGAAGTTTTTCTTTCTTTTTTTTTTAACTCCCAAATATTTATTTTATTTCTTATAAAACTTTTTCGAAACTTGCATAGAGGTTGATTGTCTCGATTCGAAGTTCCACGTCACTTGCTTTTGTGATTCAAGTTTTTCACGGTATTTGATGATAACAGTTTCTCAATGGTTCCTGCTTTTTTTTCACGAGACCTAGCGTGTAATTCGTTTCTCAATAGATGCAGTTTTTGGCGAACCGTTACTCGACAGTAATGGTGTTTGAGAGGCCATTTTCTCAACTATGGTAGAGCTTGAACAATTATTTCTCAATAGTTATGGAACTCGAAGAACAATTCTCAACGATTGCTACTCTTGATGAATCATCGATGTTGGCAATTCATAATATCCTTTTAACGCTATAACACCACTTTTCTTTGGCTAATGATTAGGCTGAGTTCTCATTTTTTTAGGATTTATAAACATCATTGGACTTGTAATCTTGCTATTTATCCTTTCTTTCAAATATGCATTTTTTTTTAAATGGTAACCTTCAAGAATTCTTCTTCTTTTTCTAAAAGGTTCTTATCGATTAAGGACAGATATTGTCGAACAAGTCTTTATTTATACAAATATGTCGTTGGTCCATTCGATAAGAAGTGATCCTCTGAAAGCATTAAGTGTTTAACTTAAGTGTTTAACTTCTTATTCATTGAAGATTTCTTGTGGACTTTATGATCTTGGTGGTTCGCATTAGGAAGTTTTACAACTTTAGTCCTTCTTTTCCACATTCAACAGTTTTTGTAGTTGATCTGCTGCTACTAAACTACCACAAACGTGCTGCTGACGCTACTTACAAGAATTACTTCCCAGTCTCCGATGCACTTGAGTATACTCTCAATTATAAAGAATGGATAAAAGATGTTTTGAAACATTATGAGCTGATCCTGGAGAGGGCACATATTAAATACACTTTTTTTTCATCAATTTTTAGTTATGACTGATAAATAAATGTTATATCTTCTTTTTACAACCATTGGAATCTTTCTACTAGCACTTTAACTACCTTAAATGGCAAGGATTCTGTGTCACTTTTAGAATTGAAATCATCTAGTGGTCTTTCTATTTTTTGTACTTTTTTATGATGAAATCATCTATATTGTTAATGAACTTAATGAAGTTGATAAGGAGGTTTTTTTATTCTAAAGAGCTGCAAGTATCTATTTATTGCATTTCATAAAGAATACGAGACTGTTGATGGTGATTATGTAATGACTCTTCAAGATTGGGTAGATTTCTGGTTCCGAGATTACTCGAGATACAAAGTGTTTTTCTTTATGAATTGAGATGGTAAGTGTATTGAATCTAAAAGGATTATTTATCCATCGTGCTCAATTGACAAGTCTCTTATTCACTCTATCAAAGAGCTTAATGTCCATTCTTATATTCAGGATGAAGTTTTTTTAGCATCTTTTCTTTCATGTTGGCTATACAAATTTATATTTCCTAGCAAAGATATTGGTTTTGTTCATCCTAGTACTTTTTAAATGACATCTATGATGACAACTAGAAGGCAATTTTCTCTTACGATATAAATTTGAGCAAGTATTTTCAAAGGTCTAAAGGAGATCTAATCTATATTAAGTGAGACCACGCGAGATATCCTTTTTCCTATTCATTTTCTCAGCAGTTGGCTAATAAAAAAATTTGGCACCTATCAAACAACATTTCAATGAATCTCAAGTTAATGCTATTTTCAGAAATCCCAAAAGAATTATATCTCTTGCATTATTTTCTATAGCTAAAGTTGTTGTTTTATGTGATGATGACAACTTATCGGTCCTAAAAAATGACTACTTTTATGTGTATTTGATCCACCTATTTGATTATTTGTTATGATGATATTATATTATTGAGCCTTATTAATTTTTAAGTTAAAAAACCTAGCTTGATTTTCTAAAAAAATATGTTGGAAACGTCTGCACATTTATTTATTTTTGTTAAAAAAACTTTTAATCCGACCCACGGTGAAGCGTGTGTCAACTAACTAGTATTATCAAAATAAAAAAGAATGTTTTATTATGTTTTTCTCTTATGCAAACCACTTATTATTATTATTATTAAAAAATCATATTATATAAAAATTTAGGAGAAACTAATATATAAAAAAAATTAAAGGACATAATTGAATAATTTATATAATTATAAATATCAAAAAAACAATTAGGAGGAGCATGTCTCCTTCCTACTCCTATATGGAGTTCTCCTCTCAAAACCAACATTGATTTTGAGAAGGTTTGCAATAGAATATTATAATTGCTAAAGTAATTATATATGCATAAAAAATAAGGAATGAAAATTTAATTTATTAATCATTAAAAATAATGAAGATACCTTTTAAGGTGGATGAAATGGAATAAATATGCACAAGTTATAAAGACATTAACTAGAGGCCCAATTGCAGCCCTAACAAAAACAAATGAATTAAAATGAGAAAATATGATTAAAATATCAGTTGCTTTATCTATATTTTGAATGATATAGTGATATAATGCTTTCAAATCCAAATGACTTGTTTATAAATAAAGTAATACAGGAATGTTTTTAGAAAACCGTAGTTAGAGAAAGAGAGACTAAAACTTCCCATTCAAATATAATATTTTCTTTTTATTGAGCTTATATAGAGGAAAGAGATGTTAGGGAATGATGTAAGATTGTTGAATGAAGAGCTTATAACAATTGTTCTAGATGAAAAAATAAAAAGTATTTCCTTGTATAAGTCTTTCAACAAATGCATTCAATGAAGGATCAAGGTATTTTTATTGATGTGGTAAGTTTCCAAATTAAAGCTAACTTAATAATGATAGGCCTCCTACTTCAGGCCGCCAATCAAAAGGGTGGGATCAAAATTGAATGCACTCCTACCTTGGTGGGTTTAGTAAAGGCTTGTTTAATCTTACCATCATATGTTGGGGGCTTGGGTTAGGTATTTAAGGACTTAATTCTCTTTATTTTATGCTTAAGGTAATTCTTTATTAACTAGAATTGCTCATTAGAATGTCCCATTTTATAAAGTGATAAAGTGGACACAATGATAATATAGCAATAAGGGTAATCATCATGTTTGATTACATAACAAGAAAATTTATATAATCCATGGGTATATAAAGAACTATAAGTCACCAAGTAATGGGACAATAAGCTTTAAACCCATCAATTCTCCCACAAACACACTAGAGAAAGAAAGGGGAGTTCACATTCTCTTATTAACATCTCTAGCATCTTCCTTACAAACACATACACATCACTATACAGTTTTCATTCCACCTATATTAGTGCTAACTTAAGTATCAAGAGTCCTCTAAGTCCATTATGAGACTTGTTTTATAGGTGATCATAAGGCCTAAGTTCATCATCCACCTGTAATGGCTCAATCTTCAAAGTTAATCAACTAGCTATAGAAAGGTATATAATCCTTTAAAGTTTTATTTGACTTTACATTTATGCCTTATGAATTCAATCCTTATCGTTTAATAAATGTTAATACAATTTATGTGTTTACTTAATCTTTAAATGTAAATCAATTAATTTTTTAAATAGATAATAAATTAAAATATTTAAGTTATTTAATACTATTTTATTTAGGATTGTGATTTATATTCAGGCCACCATATTAGAGAACCTAATAGATCACACATACAAAAATCACTGGTCAGAAATTAAACTGGATGATTAATCAAGTATGACTTGATTGTAAATAAGTTTTAAAGATTAAGAACTAGAATATAATTGCTACAAGGGATTACAATTCTAAACCTAGAAAAGTTAAGTATGGACTTAATTAAATAAATCTCTAAAACTATCCTTAAATAATATATGTGATATTATTCAGAGAAAAAATGATTTTTTTATAGGGTTATTAAGTTTTCTTATAAATAAAATGTTATGCCTCATATTTTTTATATAGAAAAAAAAACCACATTAGTTACAGACAATACAGAAACATCTTAAAACATAAAAGAAAGAGCTAACACTCAAATACATAGCAATTATTCTCTCCTAAAAGGTTTTTGAGAGATTTTTCACTGATTGTTTGTGTGAATTATTGTGATAGATTGGACATTTGAATATAAAACCATCAGAAAAAAAACTTAGTAAAAAATTGGAAAAGGTTCCTCAACCAATGACATCTTTATCCATTTAAAAGATTGTCTTGGATCCTTAACAAATTACAAAATAGATTTTTTAAGATAACTCTAAAAAATTGGGCAAGGCTATCGATAAGATAATAAGGAAACTGGTAAAAGGAAACCAACCTTATATAGAGAAAACTAAGGGTAGTGTTAGTGTTGATAACAAGTTAGAAATCAATAAAAAGTACCAGCAGAACAAAGTTATCCAACATGTTAGGCCAACAACCAAGGAACTTTAACAAAGAAAATAAGCAAATTAGCATTCAATAAATCAACACCCACTAGTATAGTACATCTTTACGTATAAGTATATTCATATAAATAGAGGTTTTTAGTTGGTTTCCATTTGTTTGTCAAAGCGTTGTCATTGTTGTTATGATGGTTGTTTATATGGAAAAGCTTGATAAGGGCCGGTAAAGTTTATTGAGGTGTCTAAGTCTCTTGGTTTAGGCAATTATGTTGGATGTTAGGGTTTGATTGGTCGATATATAAATCTTGATGAGAGGTATTTTCAATTATTTATTATGCTTTAAAGGGAAATATTACGTCTTCAAGTCCCAATGGATATGATTTTCTTTCTTTATACTTTTGTGGTGGTGGTGGTTGTAAACAAAGGTACCAAGAGAGATATTATTTTACAAATATTAAGGATGTCTTATGGTGCTTCAATTACATGGATCATATGTATCCGCTACCTTGTATTGTTGATTTTAATGAGCCTTTATCAACTTTTTTCATAATCAAATATTATAGGATTATGCTTTATTTTCTCCAAAAAAAAAAAACTAGATTTCAATAGATATAACTTGATTTATGTCATTTTAGGTGACTAATAAATTGTTTCTTTTGCATGCACCGTGTTAATTTTGCGTTCTTTGTGTTGGGGAAAATCATTAAGCTTGGTTTTAAACTCAATACTATGGTTTTTTCTACTTTAATTAATGGGATTTGTATTGAGGGTAAAATTGTTAATTCTTAGGTTGTTGATTTTGACAATACTTATTATTGAACTAGTTTTTCTTGTATTAATTTTTTTTAAATAAGTCACTAAATACTATGATTATTTTTATTGCTCTTACTATTATGTATGTTTTGGTTGTTTTTCAGAGATTTTGATGTTTTGAATAGAATCTTATCACTTCTTTTGTGATTTAACTTTGTTACTTAATTGCATTTCTAATTAGTTTAAGTAATAAGTTTTTCATTTTATGGTGGGAATTTTATGAAGGGATTTGTTTAGAATTCATGGTATATTGTTATTATACACGTTAAGGCTGCTAGGCTTTAGTGAGATTTCAGTTTAAAAATAGAAAAAATAAAATAGATTACAAGAGATTGGAGTTTGGTTCTTGTCAATTTTTTCTTTTCTAGCCAAATAGGTCAGATTAAGTACATTGATTATGAACTTCTTAGCTCTTCAAAATGAAGTTGAATACTTCAGTATATTAATATTGCTATTTCAATCCTTGAAATTCTTTGTGTTGTTGTCATAGGAACATGTGAGAGTTTAACTTGTTAGAAAAGGGTTTAAGAAAATGTGTTATTTTAAAATACTAACTTTAGACAACAAATATTGGTATTTAAAACATGTGTTTTAGCTCCAGTATATTTTACATCTAAATTCATATGCTCACAAACTCAGATGTATTCTTACCTTAGCTCTAACCTTAGTAACAAAAACAATTATGTTTGTTAAAGTGGGTTGGGTTGGATTTTAATATTGGTGTGAACTTGGAGTGTAGTTAATAGCGTGTGGAAGGTGAAATTAGATAAAAGAAATACAAGGTGCTTGTGAGAAAGGGGTGGGATGAAAATACTTATTTGTAACATTTGTGTTTATTTATTGTTAACTTGTAAAAGAATTTAAATCAGAAGGATTCAATACTTACTTGTAAGTTTTTATTTTAATAACTAATTAGCTTTTTATAATACATTTCTATTAGGAAATGCTTGCTAGTTGTAAAGGTTAAAATTACAAACTATCACAAGTTATCGAAATTATTGAAAGAAAGTTTATGTAGTGTATTTCCTTACAATGTTAATGATGAATTTGTTGTTGAAACTATGTTGTTATTTATAATAAGAAAGAGGGATTGGGCACAACAAACATCTGAAAATGAAATAATGTTTGTGTAATGGGGTTATAAAGTTTATAATAATAATAATAAAAAATATTCATAACTCTATTTTAGAAGCATAAATCTTATAATATTTTTCAGAGAACTAGCTAAAATGATTTTTTAAATGTTTTAGCTAAAATTTAGCTACAAAATAGAAAGCATGGATGTGAATGCTCTTCTTCTTCTTTTGTCAAGGAAAAAATTCCAAGAATCTTTGATTAAATAGCAAACTCTTTTGCTTTGAAAGGGAAAAATAAAAAGATGTATTTACAGATGGATTTTAAGGGCAATCACATATTATTGGTGTTTGATTTAGGTTTTAGAATTTTCTACTTTAGGGTGTGCTAAAATGTCATTTAACTTAATTTTTAATGATGAGATTAAGAAATAAAATAGTGACTAAAATAAAAATGCTTAAAGGGAAAACAACCACAATTAGTTTTTTTTAGTGAAAAAAATTGACATGTTTGAAAAGTGGAAATGATAATAAATAATTATTTATAAAAATAAAAAAAATAAAAAGGCATTAGTGATTCACTATAGAGCAAGACTTATAGCATTGTGTAATACTACAGCGTAATGACATTTTTGTCCTCAACAATGCAAGCCAAGGAAGTGCAAGCTGGGGGGAAATGGTCTTTTCACAAGTTTCAATTGGCATTAACAAATTGAATAGGGGTAAATCAATCTCTACATATTTTTGTTGCATAATAAAATTACTAATTTACCCTTGAAATAAAAAAAAATAATCAAAGGCAAGGGCTTTTTGACTTTTTGTTTATTTTTTTAAACAGCTTAAAGACTAAATTATCTTTAGAAGCATAAAATGAAAAATTTAACCTATTGTCATTGACTTTTTCATATTTTTTTCATGGTGTTTTTGTTATACCCAATTTGAACGAGGGGGAAATCAGTCTTTTAACAAAAAAAATTATAAAAAATTGTTGGCCCTTGCGTTGCCATGCGTTGCACGCGTCAAAGTATGAATGCCACCCGCACCTTTCGCGCAGCTCGAGTGGTGGCATTTGTCGGCCAAAAATGACCAAACATCATTTCTTCCAAAGCATCCAATGACAGCGCAGCTGATGAGATCACGTGTGTGGTGATATTTAAGGCAGTTCGGTGGCAGTGAATTTTTTTCCTCTCTCTTAACCTCGGGATTCTTGCCTGAACTTCTAAAATTCAATTGATTCCTCTAGTTTGTATTTATTTTAATTTTAATCCCCATTAATTTGATTGTTATTTGTGTTTATTTTAATGATTTTTTAAGTTTGTGTTTTCCATTTCATCCCTCGGTATTTTATTTCATTTCATTTTTTTTATCCAATTTGATGTTTATTTTTTTATTGCTATTTTTTAAAGTCTTTTCTTGATTTTTTTATTTTATCCCTCAATATTTTTTTAATTTAATTTTTGTATCTGAGTTTGGTTCTTAGTATTTTAATTGCTATGTTTTATCCTTTTCTTAATTTATTTTGTTTCTTAATTTAGTCCCTAATTATTTTCATTCATTTTATTTTTATATGATTTTTGGTCGTAATTGTTGTGATTGCTATTTGTTTTGTTTTTTTAGTTTTAATGATTGGGAAATTTGCTTCGTTATGTTTTTGTGTATGCTTTTTACAAGGTAATCTCAGTTCCATGACCCGAATCACTAGTTTTGAATACTAGCCTAGTTTAAGTTTTGTATTTTTAGGTCTTTTTTTTAAATTGATTTTTTTAATTTCATCATTAAATATTGTATTATTTGACCTTGAGTTTCCTGATTTGTTTATTTTTTATGGAGTTATCTCGATCTCATATCTTAGATAACAGGTTAGTCGAGTTAACTTAAGTTGACTTATGTTTTTTTATTGATGTATTCTTTTTTATAAAATTTATTTTTTTTCACTTTTATCTTTCAGTATTAAAATATTGGTCATTGAGCTTTATGATTTTTTCAATTTTCTTTTGGTTGGGTTATCCCAAGTTCGGGGTAATTAAGTGAACCCGGACTGACTTGGGTTTTGTTTCGGTGTTTTTTAATTGATTTAACTTCAGTCTATCTTTTTTTTAAAATTAATTTTTTATATATCTTATCATGTATGGTGGGTTAGTCGATTTAACCTGGGTTAACTCTTCTTTTTTTCTTCAACATATTTTCTTAAATTGATTTTTTTTTCAATTTCATCATTTGACTTTAAGTTGTTGGATCTCAAGCTATGTGAATTTTTTTTACTTTTATTTTTGCGGAGCTATCCTGATTTTATTTCTCAAGTTATGTGTTAGTTAAGTTATTCTTAGTTGACTTGAGTTATCATCGTTTGGATTTTTTTTTATTAGAAAAAATTTGATCAACCCACGGTATAATGCAAATCATCTATCTAATATTTATAAGGTCTTGATAAAATCATACCAAATTTGAGGTATTATACATAAAGCTAATGGGTGTGGGGAATTCACTGTTCACCCACACCCATTGCAATTGTAATCCACAACGCATTTTTTTTTCATTTTTTTTAAATAAAGTTTTAAATTTTTTTTGTTTATTTTTTTAATATTGATGTAATTAAAAATTAAGTTTTGTAATTTATTTCTTTTCATTTTGCCTTTTTACAGGGTTAAAATGGTTTATCTATTTGCTAGGATAACCCAAGTTGTTTCGATATACAAGTTTGGTGGGATTTTTTTCTATTTAATTGAACTTAAGTTTGTTATCGTTTATCCTATATAGTTAAAAACAATAGTTTCAGGAAAAAAAATCATTGTACATAAAGTTAAAATATGTGGGGAAAGTACTGTAACTTTCCTCACATGTTACTGTGGATTGCTACATTTCTTTTTCTTTTTCTTTTTTATTTTTTTTCCATAATTATTTTTTTTAATTTTACTTTTTTAATATTGAGCTGTTTAAAAATTTGACTTCGTAATTTTTTTCCTTTAAAATATTGTAGATTGCTATGATGTTTTCTCACAAGGTTTTTCTATTTTATTATACATAAAGCTTAAAACATGTGGGGAAAGTACTGCAGATTTCCTCACATGTTACTGTAGATTGCTATAGTACTTTTTTTTTTCCTACAGTACATTCCCTTTTTTTCTTTTTTCTTTTTATTTTTAATTTTTTTTCTCAAAATTATCTTTGTCAATTTTACTTTTTTAATATTAAGTTGGTTAAAAATTTAGCTTTGAAATTTTTTCATTTAAAATACTGTGGATTGCTACAGTGTTTTTCTATTTTATTTTTTTATTTTTTAAAATTATATTTTTTGATTTTATTTTTTTTTAATATTAAGCTGATTGAGAATTTAGTTTTGTAATTTTTTTCTTTAAAACATTGTTGATTGCTATAGTGTTTCTCCACATTGTTTTTTTATTCTTTCCAAAATTATTTTTGTCAATTTTATTTTTTAATATTGAGCCGGTTAAAAATTACAGTTACAATATATGGGGAAAACACTATAGCTTTCCTCATAAATTACTGTGGATTGCTACAATGTTTTTTTTCACATTATTTTTTTATGTTTTTTCCTAAAATTATGTTTGTCAATTTTATTTTTTAAATATTGAGATGGTTAAGAATTACAATTACAAGTAAATACAAGTAAGATTAAATCATATGGGGAAAACGTTGTACCTTTTCTCACAAAACACTATGGATTGCTAAAGTTTTTTCTCACATAGTTTTTTTGCAGTTTCTTTTGAGTGTTTTTTTTGTAATATTTGTTTTTTAAAATTATCTTTGTTGATTTTTTTTTTAATATTGAACTTGTTAGAATTTAACTTTGTAATAAAGCTTAATCATGTGGAGAAAACACTGTAGCTTTCCTCACAAAACACTGTGGATTGCTACAATGTCTCTCCACATGGGTTTTTTTTCTTGTTTTTTTTGTTATATTTATTTTTTAAAATTGTCTCTATCAATTTTATTTTTTTAATATTGAGTTAATTGAGAATTTAGTTTTGTAATTTTTTTTCTTTAAAACACTGAATTGCTGCAGTGGTTTCTCACTTGACTTTTTTATGATTTTTTTCAAAATTATCTTTGTCAATTTTATTTTTTTGAATATGGAGTTGGTTAAGAATTATAATTAAAACAAAGCTAAATCATATGGGAAAAGCGTTGCAGTTTTCCTCACAAAACACTGTGGATTGCTTCAGTATTTCTCTAAATTGTTTTTTTTATGATTTTTGTAAATTTTCTTTGTTTATTTTATTGGGGAAAGCATTGTAGTTTTCCTCACAAAACATTGTCAATTGCTACAATTTTTTTCCTCATGGGTTTTTTTCCTTCCAAAATTATCTTTGTCGATTTTTTTTAATATTAAGTTGGTAGAGAATTTAGCTTTGTAATTTTTTTTTCTTTTTATCACCAGAAAAGCTAAATCATGTGGGGAAAACATTGTATCTTTCCTTACAAAACACTGTGGATTACTACAAATCATTTTGTTCAGCCTCTAAATATATGATCACCAACACAATTTTTTTTTCCGTTATGAAATATTGGCTCAATCATACCTTTAGTTTCTATTACTTATCTAACACCGGTTTATAATTATGACACTATTAAGTACATTTATTTTATAAGCTCGTGGCAATGTGCGGACATGTCATCTCGTGTAATATTTATATGATAACGGAGTTATGACTGAGTAAATAAATATTTATTGCATACAGGAATGAGACAAAAAAAAAATAGTTATTTTGTATATCAAGACGAAAATGTGAATTAATAATTTGCTTGATAGTGTCACTTATCTGTATTATAATTATTTATAATAAACTTTGTATCACATAACCAA
>Ga0325410_1005369_pt1 | contig 14140 bp, 10 predicted proteins | sample PopdelMetagenome_16_FD_206182 | JGI IMG/M metagenome (GOLD analysis project Ga0325410, IMG submission 206182) | Populus deltoides microbial communities from Bellville, Georgia, United States - Xylem-PdIQD-R3 | ecosystem: Host-associated > Plants > Phyllosphere > Stem > Wood/Secondary xylem... | reverse complement strand
CTTCTTCTTGCAAGATCTTAATATAAACCCAAACACAACGCGTTTATCGCACGGCACCGTCAATGCACCCCCACACAAAGCAAAGAACCCAACCTCTCTACCTCTACCTCTCTTGTTATTAACTCCACACTTCCCTCAGAAACTCTACCTCACATAGCTCCTCTTTTTCTCTTCACTTCACCACCACCACAATGTCATCCAAAGACTGCGGCAGCCACGGCCACAGACGCCGAAAAATCTTCCGTCGAATCTTCGCCGGAATCCTAATCTTCCTCCTCATAGTCCTCATCATAATTCTCTTAGTTTGGGCCATCCTCCGTCCTTCAAAACCAAAATTCATCCTCCAAGATGCTACAGTTTACGCCTTCAACGTTTCATCTCCAAATGTTCTCACTTCCAACTTCCAAGTCACCTTATCCTCTCGCAACCCCAATGACAAAGTCGGGATCTACTATGATAAACTCGATGTTTATGCTACATACCGTAACCAACAAATAACTCTACGTACTTCCATACCTACTTCTTACCAAGGACACAAAGAAATTGATGTTTGGTCCCCTTTTATCTACGGCAGCGCCGTGCCTGTATCTCCTTACAATTCACTTGCATTAAGTCAAGACCAAGCTACAGGGACTGTGTTGCTGATGATCAAGATTGATGGTCGTGTCCGATTCAAAGTTGGAACCTTTATTTCTGGGAAATATCATTTGAATGTTCGGTGTCCTGCTTATATTCAGTTTGGTAGCAGAACCAGTGGAATCATTGTCGGTGAGAACGCCATTAAGTATCAGCTGGTAACGAGATGCAGTGTGAGCCTTTGAAGGGATGGTACAAGTTCAAGATGGTAAAACGCTATAACGCCGTTAAGTTACTATTTTCTTTTTTGGGCACTCTTTAATATTTTTAGTTTAATTTGATGTATTATTATTATATGTGGAATTGATGATGGCGTTGTCTCTGTTTTATAGATTATATATATACACGAAGGGATCCATATGAAACACTTTGAAATTGAAAGTGTACATTTTGCTAAAGTGAATAAATTGAAGAAAAATCATGAAATATTGAAACAAATAGCAAAGTTACGATTTCTGTGTGTGCACGTTGTTTGATTTCAATTTCTTTTTTCTTTTCTTTCGTATAGTTAGCCATTAAATGCGAGATCAATAATTGTCTGTTGATATATATGAAGATAAACAATTGAGTGTCTAGTGGAGGTTGTCGAGTCGTTGTCCATCGTTTTTTATTTTATTTTATTTTTTAAAGCAATTCTGTTTTTATTGGTGCTTGCTTCTTGTTCACTCTCTCTCTTCTTCTTCTTTTTTCAGTCGGATATTTAAAGTTATGAAAAGGGAATATTTCGTCAACCATAAGCGATTCTTCTATATACGCATCTTCTTTTTCTAATTCTTATGATTTGCTTTAGAGATACCTTTGTTCTGGATTTTAAGATACAAACGATTCTTCTTCTGTTTCACTGCTGCGCGGAAGCTGCTATGCTAGCTGGGCGAACTGTTGCATTAATTTGGGAGAGTGAATGCATTTGTGACTGAGTTTGCATGTTACTATGATTTGTGTTTTTGAGCGACTTTAGACTATTGGGTGAATTGTTTTACTTATTGGTAAAATCTATCATGTGAGGAGGCCATTTGCAAATGGAAAAATTCAATAAGGAGGAACCATATTGGGAAATTAAAAATAAACAAATAAATAAATGCCGTTAGATTATTAGAATAGTTAGAGGCTAGCATGCATCTTGACCGACAACCAAATCGGTGGAAAAATAAAATACACCACGCCATAATAGCTGATGAATGGGTCGACGAAGTCGTGAAACAATTTTTCTATGGAGTGGCCTACCATGGACATGTGCATAAAGGTCGTTGTGAATAGTTTAGGCCTTTCAAGATGGAGAAATTTAGTCTCTACCTAACGCCTGCTAAGAAAGAAAGGGAGTTCTGAACGGTAATACAAACCCAGTCGACAATAAGCGAGATTTTAAAGATATTAGAGCGTGGAGGTGGCGTTCTTGGGGGTGGGTGCAAGGTCTCCATGGCTTTAGTGGCGGTCCTTGTCATCCATCACCACCTCTTACGTACTACTAATTAATAATGGCGTCATAGAAAGGGATTTCTTATGCCAATTCTTAAAGTGATGGGCTCTTTTTTCTTTTTTATAATGAATCACAACTTAGTCCACCCAAAACATTCTTAAGGCTAGGGATATGATGGTATGATATGAAGTGATGATCTTCTCTGTAGCATTCATGTGCCATAAAATCTTGTGTTTATCAGTATTCTGGCCGCCTGATAACCCTTATCAGTTCTTATGTATTGGGTGGAAAAAACTAAAAAGAAAAAGAAAAGGAGAGGGAAAAAAAATAAAAATTGACAGAAGAGAAAAGAAAAATCAGAAAAAAGTAAATAAAAAGGAGAGTAGAGAGAGAGAGAGAGAGGACGTAGCAACCCCTCGTTCTCATTTTCTTTTTACCAATATCATCTCCAGCGACGATAGATCCCAGCACAATTGACAACTCAATCATCCTCCACAACCACCACGTTGCGGCCCCCTCCCTTCACCGAACACCAACCCAAATTCCCCCCATTTTTCAACGGACGGAACTCTCATTCTCCTATATTTCTCAACCAAAATCATCCCCTTCATCGATGGTCTAGCAAACACCATAACCACCACCAACCCACGAAATCAACAAGAAGAGAGAAAGAGAGAAATAAAACCAAAAAAAAAATAAATCCAAATCTAGAAAGTTTATTTTGATTTTAAATTTTAAAATTGATTAAATATGTTTTGGGGTTAGAAATTAATATATGGAGGATCTAGAAAAAACAATGTATAAAAATAAGTTGAATTTTAAATGTCAAATGTCAAAAAACTTTGATTCTAGTTTTTTTTAATCATTACAAATTATCGAAAAACACTCTAGCAAACAACATATCATTCATTCTGATTTCTTTTAAAGCTAGGCACATCGGGCCTTTTTTTTTTAAGAACAAGTGTGTAGGTATAACTTTGCAAGCCTAGTCATGCCTTCGTTGTTTTTTGATATTGTCCAAACGCAGCTAAGCTTCACTCTTTTGGCTCTTTATCAATTTTATTTATTTATTTATTTATTTTGTAATATTCTAAAATATAATTATTTTCAAATAAAATAATTACAATTATATTTTAAAATCATAGGATATACCATTCTTTTCAAATGAGATTAGAGGCTTTTTATAGTGATGTTATTGATTGATTTAAGAATAATTATATAAGAACTTAGTATGCATAATTACTTTTAAGAAATTTCTCATAATAATAAAATTCCTAGCTTTTTAGTCTTTAATTATTTTTTGTTATATACACTTATCTCAATTTAATTATCCCTTTATTTTTTCATTAAATTGCATAAAACATATCAAGATATATTTCTTTTTTATTTTTTTTATTAAAACTTGTTTTTCATGATAAGTTTTTATTCAAAAACACATGCTATGAATAAAAATGTTATGGTTATATATATATATATATATATATATATATATATATATATATATATATAAACAAGGAAAGAGAATCTTAACTAAAAAAAAGCATGGCAAAAATTCATAAGAAAACAATTTTACCCGACACAATGTTATTTAGACAATTTCTCAAAGAAGAAAAAAATTCATGTCAAAGGTGTTAGGTTTGTTGCCATTCATGTGAATGCATCAACTCATATGTGCAACAACCAATAATGGACAACACCGTCCATTAATAAAGAAAATAAAACAGTCAATAAGAGTTGCAACTTTTACCAAGTTAAGTTGAAGTTTGGCAAGAGTATTTGTCATTGATGCCAATAAATGCATGCACCATAGGAGAGCAATATATGAGCAAAAATTGAGAGAAGAACGCGAGGAGAGAAAAAGAGAGAGGTTGTCAATGACAGTAGCCCTATTGCCTTGTGCAGGAGTGTATGAGTGACAAATATGAGTTGATAATCCTCCTCCTCTATAGATGTGTAAATGTGTGCCCCTTCTCTATCTCTAATAATATAGATCGCTCCATAAATGTAAGCTATTTGTCGAACCACGTTAAACATTGTGTCTGCGTGCTTAGCCTCCAATGAATAATGATCATAAACATCATTAGTCCCCCAACAATTGGTATCAGAGCATTGTTCATATTGGTGTTTGATATTTGTTCAAAAATGAAAATGGTCCAAACAATGTTTTGGATATACCACCGCATAGAAGAGATCAAAACGAGCACACTAGTGAAAACAACGTAAAATTCTGACATGGGACATAGCCGCATGTGCCAGCACACATAAAAATAAGGTTGTCCATGCACGCCAACGCACCCCACTTGCCTCATGCATCTTATTTGCTTGAATGGGTTGACCCGACCATTATACCAGAAGACCCAACCTATATGACTAACCCAAATCAGGATGACGTCATAATTATATCATCATGGCATCAACAAGAACTATTGGTATGCCACATCATCGACCAATCAACATCTAGTCAGGTGACACATCATCAATATGGGTCCTACCATCCATATTAACAAGCTATGAGCAAAGTTGTATGAGCCGAGCCAAGCTGAGCTGTGAGCCGAAGGTTAGGATATAGTGTAGTTGATCCTACATGCTACTGGATTTGAGATTGAATTTGAGTTATTCATCAGGCCAGAATTGTTTTGATCAAACCATAGCCATTTAGAATGTAATTTTGATGATTTCATACTTGTTTTTAGCTAATTTGATCATTTTGGATGCAATAGTATGATTCAATGGTTGATATTTAAAATGAAAGTGATGGTGGTGAATTAAGAAAAAAGATTGCCTGATAAGAAGGCATCTAAAGGTCATTGTGGTGATCAAATGAAAAGAATAGGAAGAGGAAGAGGAAAAGAAAGAGGAAGAAGAAAAAGAAGTCACACATGTTAGTTCAATTACGTGTGTTGAATTACTGAGTGGGGATTTTAGTGGCCTTGAAGAAAGGTAAAATTAGGATACTTTGGACATTCGTTCATGTGGAGTGTGGAAGATCAAGGTTGTAGAGTGAAAAATTGATGAAGACCATTTTTGATGAATCTGAAGCACTGGTAGTCTTCCTAGATGTTGAGAAATCAGGTAGATAATTAGGATATTCTAGATCACTTGTAAAGGAAAGCCACAATATAGCTATTAAATGGTTTTATACGCGGAAAGACAATATGATAGATATATATGGCCAAAGAAGTTATATCTAGGAGTTTGAGTTTTAAGCGGGACTGTTGTGACCCCTCCAATCTTTTCTAAAAACTAACAATTTATAATGAAACAGTTGAAAAGTAGCAAGATGAAAGAAGAAATGAATAATTGAGTTCCTTATGTTAAAGGATATGATGGAGCAGCGATTTCTCCAAAAAGCTAGATTCGGTGACTGTGATTTCTTGATGGTAGAATTGATGAAGACCATGATGATGGAAGATAAATACAACAAGGGGATAAAGACTGACACCTTATTTTGACTCGGACAGGTGTTGTGATAGAATGAGCTACTATCAAACATAAGCGAGGAATATGGAGAAATCCTGGTGAACAGAAATTGCACAAGGGCATATAAAGATTGTGCAGGAATACCCATAGGATCCAACGGGGTACTATAATGAGACAACAAGAGCAAAGAGAAGATGTGTTCCTAGATGAAGCTTGAAGCCGAGACTGTGTTAATGTTTTACAATAAAATGTATCTTGTGTTCTTAATGAAAATAATAATGAAGACATTTCCAATCCATGTAAGGATGTAAAGATGAGTTGTTATATAGGGACCAAATTGAAGAGGTGCAAACGCTTGTGATAAAAGGCGAAGACACCTTATTTATGAAGGCGTGGATGAAGCTGTCAAGCATCTCGAGTGAATAGGTGCAAATACGATGATAGAAGGTGTAGAAGCTTGTAACATAGAAATCAAAATAAAGGATTAGAAGGAGTATCTCGCAGCTTTTTTATGTAAAAAATAGCAGTAATCTTTCAAATAATGCAAATAATGGTAGAGAATCTTAAATTCATCTTAAGACATCCCAGATGAAGAAGGATGCAGCCGCCTCATGACAATGGGTGAAGACACCTCAGAAAAAAGGTGTGATGGCCATGATATGAGTCCAAGTTTAGATCACTCAGATCCGATTTTATGACTAGATATGAGTGAACAAGTGTATAGATAACTATTGGAGTGGTTATGACAAGTATAAAGACAAATGTTGAATTGACTTTCATGGATATTGCTCCCATGCTAAAGATCAATGAGTTAGAAAACATTAGCTTTTGACAATAAGGGGATGACATGTGAAGCATTATGTCATGACTGCTAGGTATGATGCGTAGGTTATGGGAACAAGTTGACTCTTGTCAAGGTAGTGAGCTTGGTAATGACATTGTAACACTTAGAGTATGAAATTAAATATGGATTAACCTTAAATGGGCTACCTCTATGGTTAAAGGTGGAGAGTCAGTTGGACTCTTAGGACTAAGAGGGAGAGACTTATAGAAAATTAAGGTGTGGTTCTTAGGGTGGAACAAAGGGCATGCACAACTCCTAGATGAGTAAACTCTTGAAAGAATGGTAAGCTCATAATCACATTGAAATACTCAGTTAATTATTTGCATTCAAAAATAGATATTTTTGCCTGAGAAGGTGCTGTAAATCTTGATAAAATGCTTGGTAAATCATTCTGGATCGGGCATGATTGATAAGCTCGATGGGGAATGTTATATGTGTTAGAGACAAGCATTAACACTCTTTAGATGTGATGTGGCAGACCATCTAGTTGTAGTGATCATTTGGTGTGGGCGAATGTGTGCTTTAGTGACTTTGGTGATTGAAAGGTTTGGAAAGTACCTAAAAACTTGGTTGAAGATGCTCTCAAAATGATAAGTTTTGAAGAGCTGCAAGATGCAAGCATGTGATAAAAAACTAAAGAGGATGATTAATCCATATAAATGGCAAAAAGGGTGACTGTTAGGTTTATTGTCATTAATATGAATGCATCAATTCACATGTGCAACAACCAATAATGGATGGCACCATTCATTGACAAAGAAAATGAAACAATCAATAATGGAATCATGTATCAATAAGAGAGAAAGGTTATTAATGGCAGCGACCCTGCTACCTTGTGTATCAGTGTGAGTGAGTGACAAATATGAGTTGAGTGGTGTTGTTATCTATTTTTAGGTCCTCGCACAAAAAAAAAATACAAAAAAAAGTAAAAACAAAACACCACAACACAGCACGGTGCAATTTTAAACAACAATGTGTTTCATCTTCTTCCCCTGGACCTGTAGTAGGGGAAAAAGAGTTTTTTATTTTGATTTTTCCACTCGCTTTTCTCCCTCTCTTTTCCCTCCCACTTGCACAAACCCTGACAAAACCCATACCCACATGCCCTTGCCACTATGATGAAGAAAACCAAGGGAATCATGCCCCGCAAGCAGCTCCCCATTACCCACCTTACCTTGCATCATGGTAGGGGTAAGGTGCCACTCTCCTCCTGTGCTTATAAATACCAAGGGAGGCAGAGATGAAATGGGGGGGACGGTTTGGAACGATTAAGATTGTTTTTTAATCCAAAATATAGGGAGACTTTAGATAGAGGAAACAGACAAAAAAATAAAAGGGACAACTAAGGAAACTTTTTGAGGGGGGATGAATGAATAAAGGATTTGGGGATGAGAGAACGAAAAAAATTAGAGGTTAAAGAGAAGAGAAACTAAAAAAAAGAAAGGAAAAGAGGTGGGGAAGATTTTGGGAGAAGATACAGAGACGAACAAAATAGGGAACATAGGACGGAGTTTTGTTGAGAGAGAAAGATTTTGAAAAAAAAAGAAACAATGAGACAGAAAGGGGAACATTTTGAGAAGATCAGAAAGAGAGAACCAGGGAGAAGAGAAAAATAATCGAAGAATAGAGGAGAGAAACAAAACAGAATAGAGAGAAGGAAACAGGGGATGACAAAAAGAGAGAGGAGATCAGAAAGACAGAAACTGGAGAGAAAGGAGAAAGAGAAGACAGAAGGACGAGGGGGACAAAATAAAGACAGAGATAGGAGGAAGAGCAAGCAAAAACAGAAGAAGAGAAAGGGGAAAAAAAGATTTGTTTCTCTGCACAAAGAAGAAGAAAAACCGGAGCAGAACCACCATCACTTTGTTTCATTGCCGACAACACTGCCACCATGAGCCACCAGCACCGCCAACGCCATCAGCAAGTCAGCTTTCCTCCCTTATCCTTCTTCTTTTTCTTCTTCTTCTTCATTTTACCCTGCCTCCACTTTTCACGTGAACAATGAAGAGTTATTCAACTGTTTACTGGGCTAGACTTTTTTTTTCCAAAACTCCTTTCAAATTTGTGATTTTTCCGTGTTTTTTTTCTATCAACTTTGCTTAATATTGGTTTGTATTTTTATACTATAAAGATATGAATTCGGTATTAAAATACCCAGTTTTCTCTGAAATATTGCAAAAAAAAAAACAAAAAATATCTCGTTTTCATTCATATGACCAAGTCTCTCAAAGATAAAAATCATATCATATTTTCATACAATAAAAATTCAACAAATATGTTTTAGCATGCATTTTGGACTTTAATAACTAGTTTATTAAAGTCATGAGAACTAGACCAATATTTCAAAAATACCAAAAAAAATTATTTTGTTTTCTTGTAATATCTTGGATTACAAACTTACACGTAAGATATATTCTTGATATTAAAAAGATAGTTTTTTTATGTATAAACTTTAAAGCGGTTAGGTTTTACCTGATAAGATAAGAATTTTCTTACCGAGAACTTCTCTTAAACCTTAGACAGGCCAACAATTAGAAAACACAACAATACCTTGGCTTATATCAGACAATTAAACAATGTAGCTTACCTTAGATAAGGTGTATTTGGGGTGCTAATATCTTCTCTTTATGCAACCAGTCCCTGTGCCCGATCTCTGAGACCAGTTAGGGTTTCTAGTGATCAAAATATTAGGTGGCGACTCTCATTCCCTCATTCCACTAATAAAAAAAACAAGAATTCATTGTCTCTCCATTTTCTCAATTACCTAGATATATACCAATACCTAATAAAAGTGGAAGATTCGTCGTGACGCCGCACACGTGCGACAAGTGGGTTAATAATCCTCCTCTTCCATGGATGTATAAATGTGTACCCTTTTTTTTATCTCTAATAATATAGAGTGCTCCATGAATATAGGTGATTTGTCGAATCATGTTAAACATTATGTCTGCATGCTAAGCCTCCCAACAGGCAATAATCATGAACACCACTAGTCCCTCAACAAAATATACTTGTTCCATACTTTATCACGAAAATAATTTCAAGTATCATGAAAAAGTTTTTATACATTAAAAAGTTTTTTTTGATTAAAAAAATAAAAATAAAATATCATTTTTTTCATCTGTTTACAAACTAAAACAAAAGACAGTAGCATAGTGCGTAGCATAGTGCGAATAATGGGAATAAGTAAAACTCAAGAGCGATGTTGAAAAAACCATGGGTGTGCTAAACAATTTGAATAGTAAAATACAAGATTTCATGGTTATTCATCATCTTAGCTTGTGACGATACCCCAAATCCAGATCATCGATTGCATAATCTAAATTGGCCATAATATTAATTAAGCAACCAATTATGACTGCATCTCACAGTAAACTTATTTGAATTGTAATTAGTGTGTAGACATTTTGTTTGATTTTGATGTGAGAAATTATTCGATGAATCTAGTTTATCACTTAAGATTATGATATTAGTTAATAAAATTCTCACACCTTGCTAAATTTGTCTGCCTCATTTTTATGACCGATCATTTGTTGATAATTATTTTATTCTAAGTATAATTCATGATGAATATTTTTTCTTAGATGACGAAATAGATTCATCGAATGATTTAATTTTCTTTTGATGTTATGAATCCTAATTCAGTAAATATATGATACGATGATTTAATGATTTGTAATAAATTTATTTTTCAATCCATGATCATCTTAGATGAAGAAATAGATTTATTTAACAATTTCTCTTATGATCAATCCGAATTCAGAAAACATAGCTCTTACCGCAACAAGAAGCTCCAAGTGATTCGATCTCATTTGTCAGAAAGCTCTTCTCAATGTCCGCTTGCTTAACTAACCCCTCCTATCTTTGACCAGGAGATAATCTCAATTCAGTTCAATATTCCCACTGTAATTCATATGGGATTATTTAAACTCTTTAAACGTCGGCTATCAATTCAGTTCATGTAAACGGTATGGTATGCTTTGTTCAAAAACTATAGGCGAAGCAATATGATAATATTTGATGGATGTTCTACACAGTAGTTAGAAGCATGGTAGATATTTTTATGCTTTGTCAGCTTAAACATCCTTGTCCGAGTTTGAAAGGGGAACCATGTACACGTAAGTCAATAGGAGCTGAAGTTTCCAAGCACAATCTATCAAAATCAATCCCTTACGTAAATTACCGGGTACCATCTGAAAAGTCTCCACCCACATAAAATGTACCTGGCTGCCGAAAATTTTATATATATATATATATATATATATATATAAAAACGCCAGTCCCTCTAAGTAACCGCGTTGATTAACGCGGCCAAAGTCTCTCAGTTTCCGTGTCCTTCTTGGAACTAAAATAGATTCACGCGTAACCAACCAATCATCTTACGGCGGTTCTCCTCCTATATATATATATATATATATACAAGCAGACCAACTTATATTTCAACAATATCGATCATAGAACTTGTTTTTATCTTTTGAAGCATATTTGTCTACTCTCTTTTCGCCTTCTGATCAAGCCCAACAACTGTGTCATGGCAGATAAACAAGGCCTGAATGGCGCCTATTATGGTCCAAAAATCCCACCTACACAACAGTACCACCGCCCTGGCCGTGGTTCTGACTGTGGCTGCTGCTGTCTCGTGACCCTCCTCCTCAAAGTGATCATCACCGTGCTCACGCTTATTGGCCTCTTCGTTCTTATCGTCTGGCTCATATTCCGTCCCATTAACAAGGTCAAGTTTCATGTCACGGACGTTGCTTTAACCGAGTTCAACTACACCAACAACACCATGCTCCGCTACAACCTTACTTTTAACGTCAGCATCCGCAACCCCAACAAGAAGATTGGAATTTACTATAACAGGGTAGAGGCCAAAGCCTTTTATGAGGGCCAGAGGTTTGGTTATCGTTCCTTGACTCCGTTCTATCAAGGACACAAGAACACTACTGTCTTGAATGTGGTTTTTAGTGGTACACAACCTGTTACCCTTCAAGGTGAAGATTTGAAGCAATTTAACAGCGAAAAAACAAGTGGGCTTTATAGTATTGCCTTGGAGTTGTCTTTGAGGGTTAAGTTCAAGCTTGGTAAGGTCAAGACTGCAAGATTCAAGCCCAAGGTTGAGTGTGATGACTTGAAGATTCGTTTGAACGGGCCTTCTGTTGCTGAGAGTAGCAACAAGTGCAAGATCAAGTTCTGATGATGATCATGGTTCCGGGACTTCATGTTCATGTTTGATTGAGTCTTCGATTCGTTTTGTTTGGGAGTACTATTTTTTTTACCCTTACTATGCTCTTATATATGTTCATACTCATAGGCAGAGACTATATTGGATTACTTTTTTCATTGAATTACGTATCTTATGTTGATGTATATGATAAATAATGAATATAGTATCTCTCTGTTTTCTTTTTCCTCGTTGTGATCTTGATTAGAAATTGATGTCTTGGTTAATTTTATGTATTTAACCATCACATTCGGATTGGAAATAATTATGTTAATTAAACACCCCATATTTACCTTGAACAATTCAGCTAATCGGCCCTTGTTTTCTTTTTTTTTTTTTTTAAATGTAAACCTCCATGGAAGTGAAATTACCAGTTCTTTGTGGACATATTCCAGCGGTGGTAGAGCGGGTCAGTGTGTAATCTAGGTTCAACTCCTAGCCTCTCCCATTCAAGCATTCGCCCCTATGTCCCTCTGTACCAAAAGAGATAACTTGAAAAGGTTTCAATAAAAAATAGCAAATGATCAGTGCTGGCAATGGCATGGAATGAGCGTGCGTGACATTTTAACAATTGGCTAAAGGAAAAACCCGCATCCCATAAAGATTCAACCAGGAGGTGCCAGAAACAAAGTAATTAGTGATGATTTCTTCTTCAAGCTTTATAATTTGAAACGATCTTCATGGATGCTTTAAATCTTAATTGCTCACTGAAAAGAATGTTCTGCGATGGAGGCATTCATGCAGCTGTAATGCTAAAAGAATGAAAGATGGATTGACCTTTGAAAAGAACAGCTCGATTTCATGTTTCTGATCAACTATTTGCATAGGCTGCTGATGTTTAGCTGTGATTTAATAATAAAGACGAGATATTTTGATGCTAAATTGGAGTCATAAAATCAATTGTGCTTGAAAAGTCCTCTTTTTATTCTTTATTTTATATTTAATTTTGAAGTCAAATCAATTGCGTTGCTAAGTTTTTGTGCCAAGTAGATATATAATAAACCAGGTAAATTAGGATTCCCCAGATCTTTGCTATTTTATAACATGGACAGCAAATTAAACATGAGATATTTTGGACAACCTACGCCGCATGCTACTGTTCATATATTTAAAGCCACCTTACAAATCGAATATGAGAGCGCTTAATTAATAATTAAGTCCTGTCTCCTTTTTAATTAATCTAAGTTTTAAAAGTAAATATCAAATAATATTTTTAAAAAAAAATATTTATATTACCACATTAAAATTATAAAAAAATATTTAATTTAATATTTTTAAAATAAAAAATAATTTAAAAAACATAAATTGTCATGAAATGAGCGCTAAGAGAGGAGGCCATGGACTAAATGACAGGTTAACAATGAGGTTCAAATTTGTTTTTTATAAAAAAAAATTATTTTTTATTTTTAATTTTTTTGAATTGGTTTGATATGTTAATTTTAAAAATAAATTTTAAAAAATAAAAAAATATTTAATATTTAATATATTTTTAAATAAATTAAAAACAATTTCTACATGCTTCTAAAGCTGATTATCACCAGCTCAAGAAGGTAGGTACCAGGTAGCAGTGGAGCTAGGCCATGTGACTATATAATACAGTCATTGTCCAGGCCATTTTAGGCCCAAAGGCACTCTAATAAAAAGAGGGTTACCATCTGGGCTAAGAAATTCTTCATTTAATTGTAACCCTACCTCTAACTTTGCAGATTTAACTCCTAATTCAACGAGAAAACCTATAATCTGCTTTTTTTAATACATTTATTTATTAGACTTGAATTGTGTTGCGAAAAGAAATGAAAATAAAATATTCAAATAAAAATCAAAGATACTAAGTAAATACATTAAATAATTGTTATTTTATATGATAATGTGTTTAAATTTTTCCAATAAATTATAAACAAACAAATACATGAATGATTTAAGAACATTAATAAGTGTTTTAAGGATAACCGTTACCCAAATCCATTTAAAAAAAAAATATACAAGATCATCTAGGAGTTTTGCAATTAGCGTTTGAAGTCAATTAAGAAGGATTCAGGGGCAATGTCCAAAGGACCAGTCTATAGTTTGGAAACTAGTTAATTGTTGCCATAACCCTCATTACTTATTTTTTAATTTAAAAAATATATGAAAAAATATTAATATTTTTTAAAATTTAATTTTTATTTTAACACATTAAAAAATTAAAAAAATAATTATAAAAGCACAAACTAGTCACATAGCCAAACGAGCTTATACCATTTAGGAACACCGTCTAAACTGTTTCAGAAAAATTTAATTTTTTATTAAAATTAATTTTTTTATATGTTTTGAATTATTTTAATATGCTGATTTTAAAAATAATTTTTTAAAAATAAAAAATATATTTTTTTATGTATTTAAATATAAAAAATATTTTAAAAAACAATAGTAAAAATTCCAATCCTATAAAATTAGGAAATACAAATGTAGCTGAGAGGGGCAGGTGCTGTTTTTAATGGGCCATCACAAAGGCCCATGGAAATCTTAATGACTCTCCAGGCTTTAATGAATGAACGATGCAGCGAATAACAAAGATCCACTGTAATTGAATTATTGCGTGTTTGGCAGTGTGGTTGCG